>ENA-UALT01000003-UALT01000003.1-human-gut-metagenome-genome-assembly--contig:-NODE-3-length-83037-cov-21.073751_pt1 | contig 83037 bp, 91 predicted proteins | sample MGYA00243704_ERZ654478 | MGnify/ENA primary metagenome ERZ654478 (study PRJEB26926, sample SAMN06164423) | human gut metagenome | biome: ENVO:00009003; feature: ENVO:2100002; material: ENVO:00002003...
CCGAGATCTACCCACTGCATATCGTCGGCAGCGTCAGATGTGTATAAGAGACAGGATATACATACATGAAAGACCTTACAAAAGGAAAACCATCAAAACTCATACTGGCATTTGCCATTCCAATATTTATGGCAAATATACTCCAGCTCACATACAGTATAGTTGACACGAGAATAGTCGGATCATATCTGGGAGAAAACTCACTGGCAGCAGTCGGAGCCACCACGACACTCAGCAATCTGATGATAGGATTTTTGATGGGAATGGCTGTGTCATATATTTTTATTATAATAGCAGGGCTTGTAGCGACATTTTTGTATGATGCATGTGCGGCGGCACTTAGGGCACTGGGCGATACAGTTACGCCGCTTGTATCAAGCTCACTTGAGATGGTAGGAAAGATTGTCATTGCATTCACACTTGTGCCACTGCTTGGCTATACAGGAGTGATAGTGGCAGAGCCGATAGTATGGTTTATCATGGTGATACCGCTTTTGGTGAAGATATACACAATGCCGGTGCTTAGGAAGCAGCCGGTTTCAGTGAGTTTGAAAAATTAATGAGAGAAGCAGGCTATAAGGTGCCTGAGACTGTGTAGCATCATAGATTTTTTCAACCGATAGGGTTCTGAATCGTTACCTAAAAATTATAAAATACATTGATTTTCATAATGACAAAAGAATATCCCTATGTTACAATTTAGTCAAAGCATTATATTTCTGTAGAGCGTCACCACATAACACGTCAATAATTGGTGCGTATCACTTTGAAGAGGGCAGACCACTTCGCATCATTCTACAAAGGACATGGAAATTTTCGATGCTTTAAGATACCAGTAAATAGCAGGAAAATAATATGTCAGGTGTAGAATAATGCCATATTTATATGTAGGGGTACGTAGAATGTATGCAGATTGTAGGTAAATTACAATTCTCATTTGATGCCATTTCCTGCTCACACAAGTGAATAGGAGAAGAAAATTGGGCGTAAAAGATTCAAAAGCCAAAGAGTATCTGTCAGACAATCGCAGGTTTAGTGAAATCTGCAACTACATGTTGTTTGGCGGAGCCAAAATTATCAAACCGCAGGATTTGAAGGAATGTGATTCCACAGAGGTATTATCTATATTTGGAATTGACAGGAAACAGATTATCAGGCAGAAATGGAGAGACTTGCTTAAGAGTGTTTCAGTCAAATATACAGGAAACATGTATATTGTATTGATAGGCATAGAAGCACAGACTGATGTGCACTATGCTATGCCTGTAAAAACCATGATGTATGATGCATTGAATTATGGTGACCAGGTCAATGAAGCAAAGAAGCGACATCAGAAGAACAAGGATTATAAATCATCAGAGGAATTTTTGTCAGGATTCACGCAAGATGACAAACTGACTCCGGTGATAACCATAACATTATATCTTGGTACATCAAAGTGGGATGGACCAAGAAGTCTGATTGAAATGATGCCACAGATGGATGAGAGAATATTTCCACTTATAAACGATTATAAAATTAATCTGTTGAATCCACTTGAGCTGACAGATTTTTCAATGTTTGAGACTGGTCTAAGACCATTATTTGAGGTGTTAAAAAATGCATCAGATGAAAGAAAACTAAATGATTTAATCACGACAGATGATATTTTTAAAAAAGTCGATGTTGAGACAATAGCAGCAATGAATTTGTTTGCAGGAACAGATATTGAGTATGAAGAAAAGGAAGAGGTGATTAATGTGTGTAAGGCATGGGAAGATCATAAAAAGCTTGGAATACAACAGGGGGAGAATAAGATGTTGTTTACTCTGGTAACAAAGGGCAAGCTCGATATTGATACTGCAGCAGAGGAAGCCGGTGTCAGTGTCAGTGAGTTTGAAAAATTAATGAATGAAGCAGGCTATAAGGTGCCGGAGACTGTGTAGCATCAGGCATGAATAATTTATCAAAATGTAAATAGCAAAAATCCGCTAACCATTGTATTGGGTATAGCGGATTTTTTGTGCTTTTTAATGTGCTTTACTCCAACACCAGAAGAAGTCCCATCTTGAACCTTTCGTCAGCGGTTACGCTGTGCAGTCCGTTTTTGTCAAAACGGAAATTTTCGCCTGCTGAGATTGTGTAATCTTTGCCCTCGTAGTCTATTACAGCCTTGCCCTCGAGTGCGAAAATTATTGCATTTCCAGGCGCGCGATGCGGTGTGAGACCGGTGCCCTCATCGAATGCCATAAGCACGAATTTCATTGTGTCGTTGCTTACCACATCAATGTTCGTGATACTGCCATCCTCATATGAGATAAGATCCTTAAGCTTCATGACCTCGCCTGATTTGATAATTTTGTTCATATTGTTGTTCTCCTTTTTTATGATGATTTCGGTGTAAATACAGCCGGTTTCTGTTGTTACTCCGCAGAGTGTTTTCGAAGGGACTACCAGCATATCACCTTCTGATATGGTATGTTTTGCAGCATAATCTCCGATAAGAAAATCAGCGCATCCTTTTGCACCGATGTATACAGTGGTATTATCGTAGGATTCCTGAGAGATTGACGTGCCTTTTCCGAGAGAAAAATAGGTTATGGGTGTTTTGTCACTAAGCCTTGAATTTCGTGAGACGGTCATCTTGTCGCGGATAGGGCGTAAATCTTCTATTTTGAAAACCTTGTCCATAGGATTTCTTGTCCTTCTTTCTTGAATGTTGATTTCATTATTTATAATACAATATTAGGAAGAAATCAACGCATAATCGCCGGGAACGCCCAGTTTACGGGCATCGCGGCGGGTCGAGGGGTCGGTTTTACTACCGGATTACTACTTTTGAGGAAAGGCCTTGGGATGCGAGAGACCCCCATTAGACCACATTCATGGCATTGTCGCATGCAATCAGGCTATCAATATGGCGGAAACAGAAAGAGACCCCCGGTGTGGAGAAGGCACCGGGGGTCTCTTCGCCCCAGAGGAAGGAATCTGGGAGGAGTGGAAGGGATGACGGGGGGCTGCGGTTCGGGGTGCGACCCGGCCATCCACACAAGGCGGTTACGAGTATATCACAGGCCGAGGCGCTTGCGCATGGCCTCGCGCATCTCCATCTTCTTTGCGGCGCGACGGTTCGAGCCGTTGAACTCGATGGGATAGCAGCGCTCCAAGATGCGGTCGAAGACGCGTTTCCAAGCCTCATCGCCGGACGCGTCGTTGATTCGCCTCGGGTCGAGGTTCGTGGTGATGACCATGGGCTTGCCCGATTTGTAGCGCCCGTCGATGATGGTGTAGACCTGCTCCATCATGTAGCTCGTGTTACGCTGAGCACCCAAGTCCTCGATGAGAAGCAGGTCGTAGGAGAGCACGCGGTCGAGTTTGCTCTGGCGTTTGTCGAACGACTCCTCCATGAGGTTCACGATGTAGCGGACATCCGTCTGAAACGCGGAGAAGCCGAGGTCGATGACGCGGTTGGCTATCGCCGAGGACATATATGACTTGCCGGTGCCGACATCGCCGAGCAGGAGAAGGCCGTAGGGGTCCTTCGGGTCGAAGGTGGCCGCATAGCGCTCGCACAGCGACGACGTGTTGGGGGTCTTGCCGTCATCTGCCTCGAAGGTGCAGTCGCGGTAGAAGCCGCTCGCCGGAAAGCACTCCTTGCGCATCTGCTCCGCCTTCACTCGGCGCTCCTCGGCCTTCTTGCGCTCTTCGCGCTCGCGCTCCTCGGCCTTCGCGCATTCACATGGGATGGGCACGATGCTTGAGCGCCCAAGCGCCTCGCAGGTCAGCCTCATCTCTTTTGGTGTCCCGCACTTTCCGCAGATGAGAAGGCCTTCCTCATTGCGATGGTCTCCGTGTCCGCTCTCCTTCGGTGCGGTTTGGGTCACATCGACCCGGTTCAACGTCTCGTTCAATTTCTCCATACCCTGCCTCTTCCTTTCTTCCCACAGCCGATGAGAACCGTTTCTCGGGCTTTTAATGGTTGCCTTGCGTACTTACTCGCACATGGTCGGCAAATCCCCGCAAATTCAATCTCGTGGCCTTGCAGCTACATCAATACGTGCCGTCGAAGTGCATCTCCATGGCGGTCATGTAATCGACTCCGTGCTTCTCCATGATGTCGTCGATGCTCATCTCCGGTCGGGCAGGTGCCGTTGATTGGGCCTGCACCTGGGCCTTGGGTGTCATTCCTCGCTCCGCGTCTCTCCTTGCCCAGTTGCGGATGGTGGCGAGGTGGTTCTTGTAGCTCTTGCCGCTGCTGTCCATGTACGTGCTCAGGCGGTCGATGCGCTCCTGCCAATCTGCGGGGAACTCGGCCTTGAGCTTCGAGAGGTCGGTGTCCGACAACTTGACGTTGCCGTAACACCCATAGGTGCCCTTCTTCTCGGGAGCAGCCTTCGCCGGGGCGGTCACGGTCGCTCTATCCCGTGTAGAAGTCTCCGTTGTGTTCTCTGTTGTATTCTCTGTATTTGTCTCACTCTTGAAAGTGAGAGGTGTCACTTCTGAACGTGATAGGTCTCCCTTCTGAACGTGAGAGGTATCACTTTTAAAAGTGATAGGTGTCACTTCACCGCAGGTCAGGGCAAGTAGAGCCTTCGGGACAAGCTCTAGAAAAAGCACATTGGCCATTTTCGTCCCATTTACGTCAATGGTGCGCAGGTGCCTGCGGACCACGCCGATTTTCTCCAATGCGACGACGGCGTTGGTCGCCTCACGCTTCGAGATTCCAAACTGCTGGGCGAGGTCCGCATAGCTCCGTTGCAACAGGTCCGCCTTGAACCGCTTTCGGTATGCGATAACCTCGCCCGTGCGCTCATCGCGCACCTCGGTCGGTCGGTACCAATACACGATGTCGGAGAGAATGACGATGGCTTCCAGATACGGCTTGCCGCTCGGATGGGTTATCGTCTTGTACCAAATCTGAGGGATGATGTTGCCGGTGATGCTGATGCGACCGACCATATCCACGATTTCATTTCCCGAACCTTTCATGCCCAACTTCCTTTCCTCAAATCCCCAAAACCACGTAGAGCTTGTCATTTTCGTTAGTGCGGAGGGACATGACGAATCCCTTGGACTCAAGCTCGGCATATGCCGCCGCGATGGTGTCACGGTCGTCTTTCGGCAAGTCGGAGTCCAGCGTGGTCACCGACCACGTTCTATCGTCGGGACATGCGAGCATGGTGCAGAGCAGGCCGCGAGCGTTGAGCGACAGGTCGCTCTCGAACACCAGATTGTCGATGACTGTGAAATTGTTCTTGTGTGCTTTACGAAGAACCGCCATAGATGTTTTCCTTCCTTGCGGGTGCCTTGATGGGAGCCGTCAGGCGACGGCGTTTCCCGTCTCCGTCAACGTGTACCAGTGGCGGTAATCGGGGTCGAGACCGCCATAATCGCGCTCGGCGATGAGACCGCCTTCGCGAAGCTCCCTCAAGGCCGCAGTCGCCTGACGGAGGCTCATGAAGGGGAACAATTTCCAAAGGTACTCGGGCGGCACATGCACGTAAGCGCGACCGCACGTCTTGAAATAACCGACCTGCGACTCGACGGGGAACCGCATCAGGTGCGCGATATGATTGAGCACGACTGCGGCGCGGATGCCGTGCTCCGTCGCAACGTCCGCATCGAAGCTGACCTCCAGGTCAGTGCCTCCAAACGACAATACCCCGTGGCGATTGCGGACACCACGGGGTATTTCTATATATTTCCCGCCACGAGGGCTGAGAAAGCTAAGTTGTCCGGTTCCGCAATAAACCTCGATACCGAGGATACATCATTCGGCGATGGGATGCACGCTGTATGGCGGCTCCATATATTCACCATGTTTGTAGTAAGATAGTTTCCTACAATACTTGCAATATGACATATCGCTCTCCACATATCCTTCACACATCCATTTAATTATTTATAGGGACACGCACGAGGGATAGCCGAGTGCCAAATCGGTCGGGAATGTGAAATGTGGGTGCCGAAAGCACCGAGGTGTCGTATCATCGAGTCAGTCCTTTCTGCTTGATGAGTTGCAGCAGAGACGGGAGACCCGCAGGGGGAGGCATCTGCCATCCGCTGCGGGTTTTTCCCTTTTGCTGCCTACCAGTCAGCTTGCTTCTCATCCTCGGCCATGTCGATGGTTTCCGGCATCTCGGTCGCATCCTCGACCGCATCGGGTTTCCCCGTGCGCTTCGGCTTCGAGGAGCGCTTGAACGCGTCAAGCGCCTCCTTCGCCTCCATGGGAGTGCGCGGGTCGGTCACGACCTTTGGGCACGCTGAGCCACCGTTCCAAGTGAGCCAAGGTTGTAGCTCGTTGAGGTCGATGGCGGTCCAATCCGCGCCGAGGGTCTTGAGCACGATTTCGCCGATTGCCGCGAGGGTCGCGGCTTTCCACTTCCTCGCCTGCTCGCGCTCCTTGGCGGCGGCTATCTTCCGCTGCTCCTTGAGTGCGGCGGTCTGCCGTTTCAGCTCATCGAGCTTCCCGTCGATTTCCGATACCGTTGCCATGTTAGGTCCTTTCCGTCTATTTGCCGACATGAGCCTCCATTATATGCCAGAGCCGGTTTCCCACCCTTTCAACAGCCTGCGGGTCGGGTTTGAAACCCTCCGGCCATTGAAAGCGTGGAAAACCGAACGAGGTGGTTGACTTGTTATCATTATAGTATAGTGGTATACTAGCAATGTTGTTTTATATACGGCATCTGCCGTTTACAGGCGGGTGCCCGTCGGGAGAGGAGTTCAATCCATGGGCTTGAGGGATATGTACAGCGCCGGGGACATCATCGAGTACGAGGGAGGCGGGCGCGACTACCTCGTGGCAATCGAGGGCGAGGAGGGCCTGTGGGTGAACGCCTGCAACCCGTCGTGGGTCGAGCGAGGGCTTCGCGGCTTCTGCGATGAGTGCCACCCGTTCTTCGCCGACCGCCTATACGAGGGTGCCGAGGTCGTGGGTCATTCGGGCAAGGGCACCGTCGAGGATGCCCGCCGCTGGTACGCGGAGAACAGGGATTCGTACCGGGGCTGAACTGAGTGTGCTATGATGGCGGCACATCCTTTCTTGAGGGTGGTTGCATGTGAGAGTCGGCGGCGGTGCCCGGTTGGGTTCGCCGCCGACTCGCTTATGGATTGGAGTCACATGATGGAGAACCAGAACGACCAAGTGCTCGTGACGCGGAAGACGGAACTGACCAGTGCCCAGAAGGCGGGCTACTTGTTCGCCGGTCTGCTCGGTGGCGCGGGATGCGCCATCTTGGCATCCCTGTGCAACATCGACGCGCCGTACCGCTCGGATTGCACCAAGTTTGCGCTCATCGGCCTCGGCATCCGAATCGCGCTGTCGGTCATCGGCTACATCGCGATGCTGCCCTTCACGGCGATGCTCTACTAGGCGTGCGCGGTCATGTCCCGCCGATACGGCACTTCGGGTAAGACCGGCGATGCGGTGGAAAAGAGTATCGCGGCCAAGATTGGACTTGAGACGGAAAAGCGATGTTATGCATCGCATAGACCAGACTTGATAAGGCATAGTTGAGCTATGACACGTAAAGAGATTCCCGCACGGAAGGGGTCGCGCTTCGGCGCGGCCCCTTTTCTCATGGGAAGGCGGAAAGAAAGGCAGGGAGAGAGGGGGAAGGGGTGACGGCTATGGGAATGGCGGTTCCACAGAGATGGCGGTTGGTCCGCAGGGGTGACGGATGGGGGAGGGCGAGGATAGGGGCAAGCCCCTATGACCCAAGTTCCCTGCGGGGGACTACTTTGTGGAGAGGGCGTGTGGGAATGTAGTTTACTACATTGATAGCATGATAGGTTGATATAATTAAGGCACGGTAAGACCAAAAGAGGAAGGAACCGGATATGAGCCGCGAGGAAGAGTACAAGCAGAAGTGCCGTCAGGTGAAGGATTACTACCTTGAGGAAATCTGCGAGCACGAGGATGCGGGATGCCTCGGGGATGCGGAGAACGCCCGCAAGTGGCGGAGGGCGGAGCTTGAGGAACTTGACCGCCAGTACCGCGAGGGCGAGCCGTTGACCGGATGCGGCATCGCGTTGCAGTAGGGGATGTTCGAGGGGCATCCGGGAGGGTGCCCTTTTTCATGGAAAGGCTATGTAGGAATGTGGTTTGCCACATTGATAGGATGCCACATTGATATAATAAAGCCAAAGGCAACCGAGAAGAGAGGAAATGACATGCTGCACACGTTGGAGAAGGGCGAGTACCCGAAGGGGCACCGCTACTGGTCGAACGCGACCGGTGACCTCAACGCCGCCTTGGAAGACCTTCCCGTGCAACTCAGGCGCGTGCTGGACGAGTTGTGGTCGGACGGCTACGGGGTGGAGTGCTACCTTGTCGAATGGAATGGGCGGTACTGCGTCCAGCTCTCCGCCATGTATGATAGGGATTATGCCGAAGACCTCGGCATGGGCTACCCGGAGCTTGTCGAGCTGGCTCGCGGACGTGCGAAGGAGCTGGGAGCCGAACGGCCAAACATCCATGTGGTGTTCGCCGAGGATGTGGACCAGTGGAAGGCTAACGACCCCTTCACCGAGATTTGGGTGGTCATGCCGTGGGACGTGGATGCAGAGGCCTTCCATGAGGTGGCGGATTGGTTAGATTCCCGTTGCCGTTTCAACGAGTAGCCGGATATGGAAACATCAGGGGGCACCTCGGCGGTGTGGGACTGGAAGAGAGGGGAACACCTATGCTCGATGCGAGGACGGCGAGAATCTTGGCGAGGGAGAACGAGGAGGACATCGAGGCCCGCAGGCGGCGGGAGATGGTCGAGCGCTGCGAGAAGAACATCGAGAAGGCCGTCAATGAAGGCAGACTCGATGCGGTCCTCTTCGTCGGCGGTCTCGACGATGCCAAGCGGGAGGCGTTGGAGGTCATGCGCGGGCGGGGGTTTGAGATTGGCGAGGAGGTCTGGCGGGAAGGCCTCTTCAAATACCGAGACGTATATATCGCGCGATGGTGAGGGCAGGGCATATACCCAAGCGAGGGCATCCGGGTGGGTGCCCTCCTCTTTGTGATGGATATGTGGATGCCTGTCTTACTATATTTATAGTATTGTGGTTTGCTATAATGCTATTGACACAAGCCAATGAGGAAGGGATGGGGACATGGGGAAGATGGACAAGACCGAGAAGTACACGGTCGCGGGTCTCTGTTTCGGCGGGGGTGGCGTGTTCCTTTGCGAGGATGCCGTTGTCTGCGCCCGAGTCTACGGATACTGCGATGGCACGGTGGTCGAGTTCTGCTTGGGAATCACCTGTATCGTCATCGCGACCGTCTCGCTCTATATAGCCGGTATGCTTCGCGACCGCCGCGTCCAAGCGGAGTTCGCCCGCCGCCGCGCCGAGCGCGAGCGCCGCAGGGCCGAACGGGAGAACCGGGGATGGTGACACCGTGGGGCACCCGAGAGGGTGCCCTTCGGCATGTGGCTCATATAGATAGATACTAATCTATCCTGATGGTATTGTGGTTTGATGTGATGGCACCTAGATAAGAGGTCGGGGAGGGGATATGCCGGACATGCGCGAGGGCGGTTGGGGGACTGCCACCTGTTACCTCACGGTCGAACGGCTCGCCCTGCAAGCCGGGGTGGAAAGCCCTTTCTGGGACGGGGCCTCGCTGCTCATGGGCGGCTGCGAGGAGACTTGGTACAAAAAGCCCCTCACGCCTCGCAGGCTGCGGTCTTTCATCAAGCGATACGGCGGGAGCCTTCCCGATGATGCCGGACAGCTCGGGCAGGTCGCGTCCGTGTTCTCGGATGTGATGCGCATACACGGCGTCCCCATGGAGGATGGGGCGGATGACCTAGGTGCGCTCTACGTGAGGCGTGCGGAGTCGGTCGCCATGACCGTGGCGTTCCTCGCCACCGGATGCACCCTCGCCGATATGGCGGCAATCACGGGGCTTTGCGAGGAGGCGGTTGCCGAGCGCATCACGCGCACATGGGACGGCGATGCGCCGGGGCGGATATACGGACTCGCCCATGCCGCGTACCACGACCATATCCCCGAGAACTTCGCATCATCAGATGACCTTGACGAGCCGTAGGGGATTGGATGTGTCCATGTCGGGCATGATGAGGGAACTTCATCCCCTCGGACTCCCCAGAGGCATCGCCCTCCCCGTCGATTCACGGCTGCGCCATGTCTCGACGGCTCATGCGATGGATAATGTGGGCAAATGGGATTCACGGTTCGAGAGGAGACCGACATGAAGATACCGGCGAGCAAGGTCCCGGCTCAGATGTGGGCCGAGAAGGCGAAGGCGCATTATGGGAGCTTGAGTGATGTGGAGCGTGAGGTTCTTGAGCTTTGGGAGAGTAGCAAGCAGGTCTACCGGGTGAATGACGGACTCTGGAACGAGATGTCGATTGAGGAGGCGGAGGAGCTTCCGATGTCGCTGTTGAACAGGATGCCTTACGATTGCCTGTTCATCCAGCATCGCGAGCTGATGGAGGTTCCCCTTGGCGAGAGCGGGCATCGCGCCGTGATTGAACGCGAGGGATATTTCTGCTTCCGGGATGATGACGGGTTTCATATAGCCGCTCTCAATGGACGTTCTGATTTTATGCCAAGACAGGAGAATGCCATTACCCCGATGCCGGTCAGTTTTGATAAATGCGAGAGCGTGGGCGACTGCATGGGCGTCATCACCAAGGCGGTGTCTCTTTATACCAAAGCGGCAAGGGATAAGATGGAGAAGGAGTTGGGTTTCTCTCCTGCGGATGATTATGTCGCATCGGGGGCTAGGTTGCTGATGGAGACAATGGGCTTTTCGGACATTGGAAAGCTCGCCGGTACGCTCATGTACATCTGCTCCAAGGAGGCAGATGTGCGCACGGTCTACGTCCCACAGAAGAACCAGTCCCGGAAGAGCCGTCAGACCGATTGCACGGTCCATGACGTCGGTTTCCGCATCGCGCCTCAACTTGCGGAGGTGCGCCGCGTCTACGAGCATGATGCGGAGGAACGTATCGGCGGCGCGACTGGGCGGCATGTCGCACCCCATGTCAGGCGCGGTCATTGGCATGGGTACTGGACCGGGCCGAGGGAGAACCCCACCGGCCTCGAAATCAAGTGGATTGCGCCGACGGTGGTGAACGGCTCGCGCGGTGAGCTTGCGGGAACCGTCCACGAGGTCGGTGACCGCGATGGACGCTATAACCTCAAATCGACCCGGAGCGAGTGCGGCAGGGCATCCGAGCAGCTGAACGGCGGGTCCCGCGACTCGGGGCAGCTCCGTGACGGGAAGTCCGACCGATGACGCGCTGTGCGCATCTCATGGTATTGTAGATACGCACCATTGTTGCTTTGTAGTCTGCTATAATCATATCCATATAGCATCATCTCGACTTGGAAGGGGTCGCATGGAAGAGGAGGAGCGCACGTTCACGCCCGGTCAGGCGGAGGCCATGGACGCTCTGCTGTCTGGCCGTAACGTGTTCCTATCGGGAAACGCGGGCACGGGCAAAAGCTACGTGCTCAACGCATTCATCGAGGAGCTTGAGGAGCGCGAGGTTCCCTATCTCGCCATGGCCCCGACGGGGATAGCCGCGCAGAACTTGCATAACGGCACGACCATCCACCGCACCTTGCAGGTCGGCTTCGGCGTGCTCGACCCGCACGATGAGAACCGCAAGACGCTCACGCGCAAGGTGCTCAACAAGGCCGAGGTCATCATCATCGACGAGGTTTCCATGTGCCGCATCGACCTGTTCGAGCGCGTCATGAACATGGTGCTCGCCGCGAAGCGCGTATCGGGCAGGAAGCAGGTCGTGCTCGTGGGCGACTTCTTCCAGCTCCCGCCGGTCGTGACCGACGATGACCGCAAGGTGCTCATGCAGTTGTGGCCGGGTAACGATGACGGCTACGCCTTCAAGTCCCCGCTGTGGGAGGGCATGGGCTTCGAGCCGCATGTCCTCACCGAGGTGGTGCGCCAGAGGGACCCCGAGTTCATCGACCAGCTCAACCGCGCCCGCATCGGCGATAGGGACTGCATCGGCTACTTCAACGAGCGCTCCGTCTCCGACCGCAAGCGGGCACCGGGGGATGACCTGTGGCTGTGCGCCACGAACCGCATGGCATCCACCATCAACGACGAGCGCGTGGGAGAGTTGGAGCGCATGGGCGCGAAGGCCCGGACTTACACGGCGTACTCCTACGGCGATGTGAAGCCCTCGGACAAGCCCACCGATGACAAGCTGCGCCTCGTGGAGGGCGCACGCGTGATGCTGCTCGCCAACATGCCCGACCATGGCCTCGCGAACGGCTCGCTGGGGACGGTCTTGGAGGCCGGGGTGGATTGCGTCACGGTCGATTTCGATGACTGCGAGTACCCCGTCGAGGTGAGCGAGAAGGAATGGAAGGTGCTGAAATCCTCCGTTCGCGACATCATCGGCGATGACGGGAACCCCGCACAGGAGCTTGTCACCGACACGGTGGGCGCGTTCACGCAGATTCCCCTGCGCCTCGCGTTCGCCATCACCATCCACAAGTCGCAGGGCCAGACCTTCGAGCGCTGCGCCGTCCATTCCAAGGTGTTCGGCGCGGGCATGCTCTACGTCGCCCTGTCCCGCTGCACCACCTTCGACGGTCTCACCGTCTGGCCGAAGATAGAGCGCCAGCGCCTCTACGCCAACGAGTCCGTCATCGAGTTCTATGACTCCCTCGCCGCCAAGGCCGAGAAAGCGCCGGGACCGTCGCAAGACGACCTGTTCGATGCGGGTGCTCCTGCGGTGCCGCTGGCCGCATCCACGGATAGCTCCGAGCCGATGAAGCCGGGAGATGAGGATAAGGTCTACATCAAGTGCCCCGTGCAGATTGCCGACCGCGTGCGAGGCTACATCGACGCACTGATGGAGGTCGAATAGACTCAGATACCTCTATTCCACCGATACGGCACCTCGGGTAAGACCGGCTAAGCGATGGAAAAGAAACGAGAAGATATGAGAGGGAAGGGAGCGGTCACGATTAGATACGACCAGACCTGATAAGGCGTGGATTAGACCCGATGCGATGGGCTACGAACGGCGGAGGCATGTCGGTACGGAAGGGGTCGCGCTTCGGCGCGGCCCCTTTTCTCATGGGAAGGCGGAAAGAAGGGCAGGGAGAGAGGAGGGAGGGATGACGGTTTCTATGAGGGCGGTGCGGTAGGCATGGCGGTTGGTCCGCATGGGTGACGGATGGGGGCGGGCGAGGATAGGGGCAAGCCCCTATGACCCATGTCCCCTGCGAGGGTTACTTTGTGGAGAGGGCGTGTGGGAATGTAGTTTGCTACATTTGTAGTATGCTAGGTTGATATAATTAAGGCACAGGCAACCGAGAGAGAGGAACCGACATGTTCGAGCCGAAGTGCGACTGGTGGAAGAAGATTAAGTGGGAGGACAGGACGGTCCTGTTGAAGGGAATCCTCGCCATCAAGCGCGATAATTACGGCAGGTTCGTCGAGCTGGCGCTGGAAGCCGGTATGAGGGAGGTTCTGGAAGCCGAGAGCGAGGACTGGTGGTTCGATGCCGAGAAGGAAGGACCGCGCGGTGTCCTCAATTGGCTCGGCTTCTCGGTTATGACGACATCGGAGGGCATTGATTTCGTCTTCTTCGAGGATTGCGGAAGCGCCGTGTACAGGGATGACATGGGCCGCGCCGTCTTCGAGGCCTGCGCCCCAGCCATCGGGGCCGGTTCCGTCCTCGTGTTCATGGAGAACTGGGACGAGGCGGAGGAGAAGGACCCGCGCATCTGGCGCTACACATTCGATGGCGAGAAGATGCACGTCCAAGATGGTCACTTCACCTTCGACTAGGAGGCGAGAGGGGTATCCGCAAGGGTACCCCTTCTCTTATGGAGAGGTTATGTAGCATGATAGTTTGCCACATTGATAGTATGATAGGTTGGTATAATTAGGCACGGTAAGACCAAAGGGAAGGGAATCCATCATGAAGCGCAACGACCTGAACGCCATCATCACGGGCATCGTGCATCGCTATATCGAGGACGGCTGGGTCCTTGAGATGGACAATGTGAGTTACAGCGATGTCGTGGGCGTGCATTTCCTCTCCCGTGGTCGCGAGCGCGTCGCCGTCGGCATCCGCCGCCCCGAGTTGAAGGAGGTGGCTGAGGGTGGTCGCTACGCGAACTTGCGGGGGCTGGACTCGCGCATCCTGTTCGAGTGCCGCGCCCCGAAGGGGTCCTTCGATTGGGTCGAGCTGGGGAACGTCATCAGCGAGCGCGTGTTCTTCAAGGTCGATGGTGATTGGTACGTCGATGATGCCCGTGAGGCGGATGGAGCGAAGGCCAAGAGGCGCGAGAGGGCGAGGCGCGACTTCTACCGCAATGCCTCTCCCCGTTCATTCCACCCCACCAAGGCGTTCCTCGACAAGTGGGTTCGCGAGATGTACGGATGGAAGAACGTCAAGCCCTCCGATGTCATCATAGCGAAGGAGACTTGCGCAGAGGGGATTTATTACTGTGTGCGGAAGACCGTCGGCAATGGGGACTTCTTCTCGGTCACGAGCTTTGGAAAGCGCTAGGCGCGGCACGGGAGGGGCACCGGAAGACCGGTGGCCCCTCCTTGATTTGTTGAAGGATTGGGAGGATGAAGAAGATGGAGAACCTTGTCGAAGACAACGGAATCTGCGATTGCCATTACCTGCTGACCATGCGTTTGGCTTTGCAAAGAGAGGTAGACAGCCCGTTCGGTATCAATTCCATATATGACTTGGGTGATTGGTGCGCTCCGTGGTGGCGCAAGCCCGTGAGCTACGCCGATTTGGATGCGTTCTTCGAGTCCAACGGATGCGGTTGGCTCCGCCAGTCTATCGGTATCGGCAGCTGGCGTGGGGATGCAGGAGAAGACGAGAAGGCGGCTCGGATTATCCGCGCGAGCCTTGAGCAGCATGGCCTCACGCTCGAACGGGCACGTGCCCGTTACGGCAAGAGGCGCGTCAGCGAAGCTAGGAAATGGGCTGAGACCGTGGTTTTCTTCGCCACCGGGTGCTCGTTCCTCGACATCGCCGAGGTCGTTGACAGGTCGGTGGCGCAGGTGTCAAAGGAGATATACGACACTTGGTGCAAGGATTATTACATCGGCTGCGTGGACAACATCTGCAAGTTGGCGTTCGACGGTTATCTGGTGCGCGAGCAGGGACTTGATGAAGATGGGGTCGAACCGGGCGAGGTCATCGTGCTTGAGGAGTACATGGATGGCGAGACGCAGGAATTGCGCAGTCTTGGCACGTCCGACGTACACGGCGTGTAGAGGATATGGAGGTTACTACGTTTCAACTATACTGGCATTATAGTTTGCTATATTAGTAGTGCCGAAAGGCAGGTAGTCATATCCGAGTAGATTGGATTCAGGCATGGCAATCAACCGAGTCATCATCGAGGGCAACCTGACGCGCGACGTGGAGATGCGGGCCACCGCCAGCGGCCTCGCGGTCGCGGGGTTCACCGTCGCTGTCAACGAGAAGCGCAAGAACGCCGAGGGCGAGTACGTCGATGCCCCCGTGTTCGTCAAGTGCTCCCTGTTCGGCACCCGCGCCGAGAAGCTGTCCAAGTACCTCTTGAAGGGCACCAAGGTCACCATCGACGGCAAGCTGCGCTACTCGCAGTGGGTCAAGGACGATGAGAAGCGCCATGAGCTGAGCGTCATCGTGGACCAACTTGAGTTCAGCGGCGGCAAGCGCGAGCAGACCGGCGACGCTTCCGTGACTCCTGCCCCCGAATCTGAACTCGACCTCTATGACGAGGACATCCCGTTCTAGGGTTCGAGATGAGGCCGGTCCCGTTCGCAGTCGGCTGGGTTTTCCTGATGCTGGCGGTCATCCTCGCCGCCGCCAGCATCTCCCACGATTCCATGTATATCTTCGCGAGGAGGAAGATGACCCGCGCGAGGGTGCTGCAAATCGGCTTCCTGTTGCTTCTGGCCGTCATGTTCCTCATAGCATCGTTCTCAAATTGATGGAGGTGCCGGATGGCAAGGTCGGATAAGGTCGCGATGTGCGTCATGCGCTACGTGGTCCCGCTCATCTTCACCGTGGAGTTCATCGCCATAGCCGCCTTCGCATGGGCGCTGGGAGGTCCGCAATGGGCTTTCGGTGCCGTGGTCGCGGTGGCGCTCATGCTTTTGTTCTCCTATGCGTTTTGCTGCATGGCCGCAGTCTCAGACGGGTGCGGTCCCGACGAATCGGAAGGGAAGTGATGACGATGGCCTTGAAGGGCCTTCATCGCGAACGTCCGTGTAAAGGTTTTGGCAGAAAAGGGGTTGGATTGACCATCGCGGTTGCAACGGCAGTCCCCTTGGCGGTCATCGTCGCCTTGGCACTCGGTTGTTACGTCGGTTTGAACTCCACCGGCGTGGTCGCGGTTTCGGTAGTCTTCACCCTGCTTTTCACCCTCTATGCCGTGACGGTTCACGCCCTCTGCTTGGAATACCGCAAGAGCGGCCTCGGGAATTAAGCGACTCATGAATCAAGACACGAAAGGACTGATGTATATGTTCACGATTCTGTTCCTCAACCAGAAGGGCGGTGTCGGCAAGACCACCCTCGCCGACGAGCTGGCGTTCGCGCTTGAGCGCCGAGGCTCCACGGTGGCGTTCGTCTCCACCGACCCGCAGGGCGGCTCCGTCCACGAGGTCTGCGATGACCCGGACTACGCCGAGTCCTGCGATTACCAGATTGTCGATACGGCGGGCGTCTTGAACGACGGAATGGGCGATTGGTGCCGCGCCGCCGATGTCATCCTCATCCCCATGCTCCCGAGCACGCGCGATGTGGAGCCGACCATGCGCACCTACGAAATCGCCAAGGACTCCGGTACGGACGCGACGATACGTCTCGTGGTCAACAACTTCTACGCGTTCGGCAAGCTCGACAAGCAGCTCGTGGAGTTCCTTGAGTCCGAGCAGGTGCCGGTCATCGCGAAGGTGCCCCGCGCGGTCGCTCTCTCGCAGGCCGCAGCCGAGGGCAAGTCGGTCGCGGAGCACAGCCCGCACAGCCACGTCATCCCGGCTCTTGAGGAGCTGGCAGATTCCATCATCAACGAGAAGGAGAAGAAGTATGTCTAACAACAGCAACGCCTTCATGGCCTCCGCGAAGAAGTCCAAGCGCCAGCAGGCCTCCATCCAGCACGCGCAGCCGGAGGTCGATGAGCTGGTGTGCATCAACGTCCGCATCCCGAAGTCCATGCACACGAAGCTCCAATATCACAAGGTGGAGACGGGTGAGAACATGACCGTCCTCATCAACCGCCTCCTCGAAGCCGAGTTCGCGTAGGCGGTGCGCGATGGGAAAGCGAACCGGGGTATACAAGTACATCCATGCGCTCCCCCGCGATGCCTACGGGAACCGCTATCGCATCGGGGGCAAAATCCTCTCCCAGAAGTTCGGTCTGGGTACGGTCATCGGGGTCGCGCGTGGCGGCGATGGGCGCATCTGCGTCGTCTGCAACTTCCGCGCGGCCTACGGCGAGGCGGGCAAGTTTACCTCTAAATGGCGCACGTGGCTCGTGCCCGCCGAGGAGGGCGTCGCGGTCGAGGTGAAGGAGGAGACGGATGTCGAAGCCCGATAAGCCCATATTCAACCAACAGGGCGGACGCGGGAAGCTCTACGGCCCGACTCATGGGGCGACGTACATGGGCACGTACCAGATGCCCGACGGCAAGATGGACCGCCGCATGTTCAACTGCGCCACCAACAAGGACGCCATCAAGGCCTACACCGATTGGTGCGCCGACATGGACGCGCGAATCTTGGAGGAGATGGAGGAGAAGGTGCGGCCCAAGGCGAAGGCGCAACAGCCGAAAGAGAAGCCTGCATACACGGAACCGTTCAAGAAGGACGAAGTGAAAGGAGCCGACATGGCGACAACGGCAGATGCGAAGCTCGACAAGATTTACGTCGTGATGGTGGTCGGCGGCGTGGCCGTCGCGTGGTGCGAGTCATTCGACAAGGCGGTGGCCGTCTGCGACGCGCTCACCCTCGGCGCGAAGGCCAGCGGTTTCGCCGCCACCTACGATGTGGTCGAGGTCAAGAAGTGGACGGCGTAGACATGTTGAAGTTGAATTTTGAAAAGTCGATTTTCATCCCGACAGGTTGGCCGGGTTTAGATGCCGAACTTAACGGTGGGCTGCTGTCGAAGACCGTGACGGCTGTTCTTGCGAAACCCGGCATGGGGACATCCGCATTCGCGATGAACATCTGTCTTAATGCCGCCGCGCAAGGTCATAGGTGTCTTCTCTTTACACATGATGGCGTCGATTTGTGCTTTGCGAAGATGCTTGCGTCAGAATCTCTCGCCTCCATTCATACAGCCCTGCGATTGCATTCTGATGCCGATGTCGTGAGCGATGAGATTCTGACTGCTTTAGAAGACCTCTCCAAATTGGATATAAAGCTTCGTGATATTCCATCTACCGTAGTTGAGCTAGAGAATGTTATCAGCGAGTTTGCGTATGTCGATAATTCCGGGCGCGGGAAATCGACCGTGATTGTGGTAGACGGATTGGATGATTTTGATTGCAGCCCCACTAGCCTCTGCAACTGTTTGAAGAAGTGTGCGGACTCTTGCAATGCGGCGGTCGTGTTGACTGCGCACGGTTGGCGCGATAGCGCTGATGTGAAGAATGCCATGGAGCGTTGCGATGCCGTTCTGTCAATCGTGCAGGATGAGGACGAGTGCGCGACGGAGCTGTCCATCCATAAGTGCCGATACAGTGGCCCCTTCTACTATGGAGGACATACCGTGCAGTTGGTGTTTCTACCGCGTAACGCGAAGTTTTATGAGTTGAGTGATGTGTATGAAGTCTCTTTAGCAGAGGCATCATCGAGATTTTCGCGAGATGAGAAGGTTGAGTGAGTTGAGACGTGAGCGCAAACGCACTGAGCACAAGCGATATTACGCCCGGACCGCATTCAAGTACCCGGCACGCGCGTGGAGTGCAACCGAGGACGAACTGGTTCTCGCGCACGCGGTGCCCGATAGAGAGCTTTCACGAATCATCAAGCGCTCGATGAAGTCCATCTCGAACCGCCGTTGGCGTTTGCGCAAGGCGGCATCTGAGAACAAGCGAACCGGCAATGCCGGAGAGTAAGGAGAGAAAAATGGAGAGCAGCAACTTGCCGAAGATGACCGACGAGCAGCGCAAAGCCGCGCTTGAGCGTTCAGCAGAGGCGCGGCGCGAGCGTATGGAGTTCAAGGAACTCGTGAAGAAGGGGGAGATTTCCCTTGCCGACGCCCTTGCAGATGACCGCGCCAAGCGCATCCGCGTCCACGAGTTTCTGATGTGCATCCCCGGCATCGGCAAGGCCAAAACCGATGACATCATGCGCAAGCTCGGCATCGCGGAGAACCGACGCGTGCAGGGTCTCGGTAGCCGACAGCGCGAGGGAATCGTCGAGTTGGTCGCGAAGTTGAAGTAGGAATATGGAGCCGCCCGTGTGGGCGGTTTCCCATATCAGTCGTCCGCGACGAAGGGAGACGCAATATGGACGAGCGCAAAAACAAGATGACCGATGAACGCTATCGTGAGATTCTTCCGGTGGCCTACATGACCGCCGCCATCGAGAAGGGCCGTCAGCCAAGACCCGTCGAGGTCGGGTTGTGCGCAAGGGCAATCGTCGAGTGCGAGGGAGAGGAGAGCCTTGCCTACCGCGTGGCGATGGCGACCAAGATTCACTGCACCATCGTCGGCGTGAAGCGAGTTCCCACGAAAGCCAATTCCGACAAATACGAAATCGCCTATCGCACGTTGAATAAGGATGAGGACGAGATGATTCCTTCGCCGCTCCTCAACGGCTTCCCCCTCGGCAAGGTCGCGGAGTGGCTGTGGGGACGTAAGAACGATGACGGGACGAATTACTGGGTCGGCAGGCGTGCGGTCCTCTATAAGCACAACGACCCGCCCAAGGAGGGTGACATGTCGAGCGCGGGCTACCGCTGCTGCGTCTTCGCCGAAGCCCTCGACAAGTAACAGGTTGATTCTGAAAGGACATCGCATGTTCCACGATTACGCACCCGTCTTCATCATCGGAATGTTGAACAGCTTCGCCGAGATGACCGAGAACGGCATCATCGACTTCGACACCTACGTCACCGACCCTGAGAAGTACGATGGGTTCCTCATCTATGATAAGTCCAACGGCAAGGTTGTTTGCGACACATGCGTGGATGAACTTCACAGTGACATCGTGAGCTATTATGACTTCTTCGACGGCGTGGACATTCGCGTCATCGAGGATGATGGTATCTTTGTCGATGTCGATTTCGGCAGGAGCAGCATCGTGGTCGAGAATGGCCGTTGGTACATCAGTAATTTTTGCTAACCCAATTATCTGAAACCGACTCCCGAGATTCGCCGCTTCGCATCACCGCTCTTCGCAGGTTTTCGATTCACCGCCATTCAGAAAACGGCGCGACCGATTTTGAGAATCACACGATTGCCGGTTCGCGGGGCGGCGTTCCCATGCCGAGGTGAAGTACATCCATCCGTTCGCGAGCGTCTGAAAATACATGACTGCCAAGTTGGGAAAACCAAATCTTCTGTCTGCGTTTCGCGGATTTGAGAAAGGTGGGGCGGCGGCACCCCACCTTTCTGTCTCCCTCCGCAAGCTCCGGGAGACACCGCCTTCCCGGCCAGAAAATAGGGGCGGCGGCACCCCTATTTCCCGTCCGGGAAGGCTCTCGCACTGCTACAATAGCAGTGCTCACCGACCAAGGTCGCTCTTCGAGTTGCAAGATGTAGGAAGTGTGGCCACAAACGCGGTAAAACCGCATTTGAACCACCCTTCCATCTTGCTTTCGGACGGCTTGAGGAGCCTACCCGAAAGGGGGTTCTCGACCGATACTCAGGTACCTAAGGATAGGCACCGGACCACCGTTCTCCAACCGGCGAAAAGGCGGCTTTTCGCAATCTCGGAACTTGGAAACGGCGGCGACACCGTTTCAGAAGTTTCGTTTTATGAAAGTGAGGGAGAGGTTTTGTCGAAAAGAGGGATATGGTTAAAAGTCCGTGTGACAGATAAGGAAAGGGAAATCATCAAACGCAAAGCTGCCAGATTGGGGATGACGGTTTCGGAATATGTGCGCACGGCACTCATCCATTCCGACAACTTGAACGTCACGATGATTGATGTAGAACCCGTCGAAAAGATTGCGACCGAGTTGCATAAACAGGGCGTGAACTTGAACCAGCTCATGAAGTTTCTCAACACATACGGTGTGGATGCCTACAATGCGGAGGAGACCTTTCGCGTTTTGACGCGTGAGGGTGATATGTTCTTGAAAGTCTCAGATGTGCTCGGTCAACTTTGCGAAGAGGCGACAAGGCATAAGGTCTATATCACAGCCCATGATTTCAGTGAGGACGATGAGGGTGATTTGTAAAAGCCTTTATCGGAATGTGATATGACGAAGGGATAATCAATGAGAAGAAAACAACCTATCATCTGTTTGGAGACCGGGATGAGGTACGAATCGGTCGATAAGTGTGCGAAGACCATCGGTGTCCATCGTTCAAGTCTTTACAGCGCATTGAAGAAAGGTCATGCCGCACATGGATTCCACTACTATTACGCAGAGAAGCCTAGACCTTCAAAAGAGTTCTTCGACCACTCGGGACGAAAGCAACCCGTGAAAGTACGTTGTATTGAAACTGGAGAGGTGTTCGAGTCCATAAGAATGGCGATGGAGATGACAGGGGTTTCGCGCAGGGCTATTTATCACGCCATCACTAATGAGGCGGGTGGGTTCCACTGGGAGGCAGTCGATGATGAAAGGACGTTTTTCTGATGCTCACCATCCAACCGAAGGACGATGCGTTCTGTACAATCAAACGCAAGAGCAAGTACATCAGGAGGCGCGACGCAGTTGAATGTTGGTACGAATGCTCCAAGTGCGGTCACACGTTCGCCCATGGATTCAGCTTGAATGAGCGTCGCGTCCTTGTCGAGTTACCGGCGAAGTGCCCGCGATGCAGTCGCAAGGTTCTATATTGGATGTAAGGAAATTACAGATAGAAAGGACAGTTGACATGAGTTCCCAGATTGAGCTTTACCCGCACAACCAAATCGCCTATGACAAGTTGTGCGATATGCTCGCACACAGCGACCGCGCGTGCGTCATCCAACCAACGGGCACGGGCAAGTTCGTCATCATCGCGAAGCTGGTTCAGGACAACTCCGACAAGCGTTTCCTACTTCTCGGGACGAACGATTATATGTTCATCGACCAGATGGACAACCTTGAGAAGATAGCGCCGGGGTTCCACCCGGATAATCTTCAATTCCGCACATATGCCTCGGCGATGTCCATGGCGAGGGACGAGCAGATTTCGTTGAAGTACGACTACATCATCCTAGATGAGTTCCACCACTGCGGGGCACCCGAATGGAGCAAGGGAGTCCAGTGGGTCATCGACTCTAGTCCCGACGCCAAGCTGCTCGGTTTCAGCGCAACTCCAATCCGCTTCTCGGATGATGGACGCGACATGGCCGATGAGATTTTCGAGGGCAACATCGCCAGCAGCATGGAGCTTGAGGAGGCTTGGCTTCGCGGAATCCTACCCATCCCAAAGTACGTCATCGCGCTTTACGACGCGCCCAAGGAGTTAGGCGAGTTGAAGGTCTCCGTCGAGAAGGTCAAGGACAAGAAGAAATACTCGAAGTTCACGAAGAAGTACGAGGAGCTGCGTCGCTCACTGCAAGATGCCGGAGGGGTTGACACGGCCATCGCGAAGCACTTGAAGAAAAACGATGCGAAGATAATCGTGTTCTGCCCGAACAATGAGAAGCTGCAAGAGTTCATGGCGTTGAGCCATGAATGGTTCCATGGCGTGAACGAGGACATCCACGCTTACAAGACGACGAGTGCCGACCCGACTGGCTCAGATGACTTTGAGAAGTTCAAAGAGGACGACAGCGATGCGCTCAAGGTGCTCTACTGCATCAACCAGCTCAACGAAGCCGTGCATATCAGCGGCATCCACGCCATCGTTATGGTCCGTCCCACGAAGTCGCCCGTCATCTTCCACCAACAGCTCGGTCGCGCCCTAAGCTCCGGCAGCAACGGAACGCCGCTCGTGTTCGACCTCTGCAACAACTTCGGTTCACTCGGCGGCATCACCGGGATGCAGGAGCGCTTGGAACGCGCATATGGTGAGATGGCGGAATGTGGCGAGAAGCCGATTCACGACCCGAAAGAGTTTGAGGTCATCGACGAGATTAAGGACCCGCGCGAACTCGCGATTGAACTTCGCGAGGCGATGAGTCCGAAGATGAGCATTGATGACAAGATTGCCTTCCTTGAGGAGATTGCGGCGCAGAACGGAGGGCGTTTGTAACGCATATGGGAAATGGAATGGAATCAGAGAGAATATATGCCAGTTTAAGAAAGGCATATAGAAATAATAGGCTCACAGAGGACCAAGTGGTTCGTCTTCAGAAGATTGGATTTCCGTTTACTTCAAGAAAAGAGATTATTCTTGGCGTGAATGACCTCGCTACTTTATTTCCAGATTTAGCTAAAGAATGGGATGAAGAGAAAAATGGACCGTTAGAGTTAAATAAAGTTCATATAGGGTCCGCGGGTTGTTTTTGGTGGGTATGCCCAAAATGTGGTCTTTCATATAGACAGGCGATAAGAAGGCGTACAGGGCAGGGGGACAGGGAGGCTGTTGGATGTCCCTTATGTGAAGGGCGAATGTTGCGCGGTATTTCTGCTGTTGCTAAGTATCCGAAACTTCTTGATTATTTTGATTCTGAGATGAACAAGGATATTGATTTATACAAACTAACCACGGCATCTGATTGCCTCATAAGGTGGAAGTGTCCAGTATGTGGCTATAAGTGGGAAAACAGTGTCCGTCATTTTATTCAGAACTTGATAAGAGCTACCAAGAAGGAGGTTGAGTATCAATGTCCAGCTTGTACTCTCCATGTCCTTGTACCTGAAATAAACAGCCTTGCAGCGCGTGACCCACGACTTTCTTCCGAGTGGGATGCCAAGAGGAATAACCCTCTGACACCAGAGCAAGTTACATATCTATCTAAGAAGAAGGTGTGGTGGAAATGCCCTAAGTGCAATGGGTCGTATCAGTCAACCGTGCGAAGTAGATTTCGAGGAACGGGAGGATGCCCTTATTGCAATAACCGGAAGGTATTGGAAGGATATAACGATTTGGGGACCTTGTTCCCAGACATCGCAGCACAGTGGCATCCTGACAGAAATGGAGATTTACTGCCATCGGATGTATTGGCTGGAAGCAATAAAAGCGTCTGGTGGAAATGTACGACGTGCGGTCATGAGTGGAGCAGTCGGATAGTAAATAGAACAAGATACAGAGACGCCGTATGCCCTTCGTGTCGCAACGGTGGAAGACTGCATTCCTTTGTGAGAAATATTGAAACTGGGTGTGTGTATGCGACTTATAGCGATGCGGCGAGGGCGGTAGGAATAAGGAGAGGTTCTTCCATTAAGCGCGCAGTAGACACGGGAGGCTGTTGCGGTGGCTATCACTGGGAGTATGTAGATGGATGAGGCAAATAAGAACTCGACGATATGTTACCTGCGGAACGTGTATCGTGCCGGAAGGCTAAATGATGAGCAGATACATCGTTTGGAGGAGATAGGCTTCGACTTCGACGGGCAGCTAAACCGTGCAAGAGAACGCAATAAGCCTTTACTCGATTTTCTCGTCGAGAACCCCCGTGTTTACACCAGATACGATTTGGCTGATAGATTTGGGATAGACGCAAAGAAGTGCTATGAGATTGTAAGAGGGGCGGGCATGACCGCTCTCATTAAACCTGTACGTGAGAAGATTGATATTGAAAATCTCATCACTGATTACGAGAACGGGATGACGTTAAATGAACTTGCCTCTAAATATGATTCGTCTTACGCCTATATTCGTAGGTTGACCAGCAGTTGCAGAGGAAATCCGAAGCCGAAACTCCTAAGTGACGATGAGAAGAGGGAAATCATAAGGCTGCATGGCGATGGGATGACGGTTACCGCAATCGCGCGTTCAATCGGACGCAGCAGCACTGCCGTCGCGAAGGTACTTCGCCAGAACGGTCTTGAGACAGATTTGCGTGTTCCCAAGCAGACTATAGCCCAAGCAGAGACGCTAATTCGTGAAGGCAATAAGTCTTATCGGGAGATTGCGACTTTGTTGGGCATGTCGCCCTCAAATGTCAGCCGCGTAGCGAGGACTATCAGCGCCGTCCCGAATTACAAACACAATGCGAAAAAGGTGCTCTGCGTTGAGAGTGGAGAGGTCTTTTCCTCAGCAAGTGAGGCACAACGATGTCTTTCTACTCCAAACAGCGGAGGAGTAAGTGCAGCATGCAGGTCTGGCAAGAAATATAAAGGTTGCCATTGGAAATATGTAGATGATGAAGATGATAGATGAGAGGAGGAATACCCATGACTATCATCAAACAGCGTGCCGTCACGGAGAATGGACATCAGCGCAACCTTCGCGCCTATATCAACGATGACAAGAAGGTTCTTTTCCGTGACTCCCAGAACATGGATGGATGCACCAACATCAAGCGCTGGGCGACTTTCATGGAGGCCACGCGCAGGCGCTTCGGTCACGATAAGGCATCGCGAATGGTCCGAGACAAGAAGACCGGTGAGTTGAGGCAGTCGAAGAACACGATAATGTATCATCAGATACTCGCCTTCCTCCCGGATGAGTGCGACATCAACGGTGGTAAGCTCACGCCAGAGGAGTGCATGGCTTATGCCAAGGAGTACGCGGCGAAGTTCTATCCGAATCAGCAGGTGGTCTTCGCCCTGCACAACGAGTATTGCAAGGAGGACAAGACCCATCGGTATGCCGTTCATATGGTTATAAATCGCTCCGACATCCAGACGAAAAAGCGCCTCAATGAAGGTCGCGGACAGAAGGCCAAAGTCGAACGCGCCTCCCGCATCCGCAAGATGGACAAGGCATGGGGCTTGAAGCAGGTGGAGCGCGACGAGCGCAATTCCTCCATCCATAAGAAGCAACCGTCGAAGGTGGAGAAGGAGATAGAGGGTCGCGGTGGCAAGTCCTATAAGATGAACCTGCGCGAGCTTTGCCGCATCGCGGCAGAGCGCTCGCAGGACATCTACGAGTACCGGGAGATGCTTGAAGGCTGGGGCGTTGACACCCAGTTCCGCAAGGGCAGGCTCTACGTCATCGACACCGACAACTCCAAATACTCCTTCTCCCTCGCGAAGCTCGATGCCGATTTGAATCAGAATGGCCTTAACCGGACTTTCCGCGCCAACGTGGTCGCGGACATTCACGAGAAGGGAAGACAAGCGCACGAGGAGCGCATGGCCGTCGAGGCCGAACGCCAGCGCGTCATCGGCATCCGCGATGCCTACCTAGAGGAGATGAGGAAGACCTATCTCGATTACCGCAAGAAGGCGCATGGCTTGGAGGGCACTGCCCTCGCCGCGTTCCCGAAGCTCGAACTCAAGCGCCCGCCCAAGGAGGTCGTGGACGACCCCGAGGTGAAACGCCTGTGGCTCGCGTACCGTCGCGGTGCCGACGAGCTGCGCGTCGAGATGGCTTCCGAGGTTCCTTATGCACGCAAGCCCAAAAAGGGCGGCGGCACGAGCGGGTCCGGCAGCCAGCAGCGTCGCGATACGCAGTCCATCGGAAAGAGCGAGCGCACGCCGGAGAGACCGGACGTGCGTTAAGTAGCGTCCCCGTGAAGATACCAAACGTCTCCACATTGGTAGGTTTGTGGTATGCTACAATAGTAGCAACACACACGACTATGAGAGGGGCGTTGATGTATCTGAACGAGATTCTTCCCGGTAATTGGCGCGAGGATGAGTGGCCCGAGCACATAGAGGTCAGCCATGAGTCCTCGCGCCTCAAATGCCGCAGGTACGTGCCGCGCGTGAACTCCGCCAACAAATCCTCGGCCAACCAGGTCGATGGCATCTGATGTTCGCACTGCGGCTGGGCGGGTGTCATCGCGCAGGACATGACCAATTTGGACGAGGTGACGGAACCGCAGTTCGACATCTTGGCCGAGGACGTGCCGACCTTCTGCCCGAAGTGCGGCTCCCTCCTCATGTATTAGAGCGGAGGCATTGTGAACATCATCGAGGAGCGCAGGCGCAAGGCGTGGGCACATGCCACAAGGGTTATCTTGACCAAGGTGATTAACGATGCCTCCACCGGTATCCTCTTCATCTATGGGGAGACCCTTCACGGTAAAGATTACTTCCTCACGCCAGATGATGCGTTGGATGCGGTTTTCGTCACCATGGGGGTTCTCAGGAAGTTGTGGGAGCGCGACGGGGTGAGGCCGACGAGGCAGCTGTTCGCTGAGATATGCCCGGACAAGGCAATCGGAGCCGTGGTCATGAAGATGTGGCGCGAGCCTTTCAGGTATTGGAAGTGAGAAGAGGAGTAGGCGACATGAACTCGACTGACCTGGAACCCTGTCCCTTCTGCGGGAGTGAACCAATGTTCGGCGAGGTCGGACCGGCGACGCGCAAGTCGCCACCTCTGTTCGGCATCACCTGCATCCATTGCGGCGCCAAGATGACCGACGAGTTCGTACCCGAGCTGATACAGCGATGGAACACCCGCGTCACCGCGACGGCCTCCATTGATAAGGAGGTGATGGCAGGTACGGTTCAGCAGGTCATGGAACGGATACCGAACGCATTGAGGATGTTGGAGGATTCATAGATGCCGAAGACGTTGAAGAACTTCGCGGACAGCGAGAGGGCGAGGGAGTACCGCAACCGGCAGAGGGAGAGGAACTATGCCTTATGTCCCGGCGATGATGATGTCCGTCACACGAGGTGGCAGGATTGGGAGAGGAGGCTGGTGATGAAGCACGACATCCCCGATAGGGAAATCTCCCGCATGACCGGCAGGAGCGTGCGTGCCATACAGGTGATGCGATATAAGATGCGGAAGGCAGGGGAGGTGTGCACCGATGAGTAAGTCGAACGGAAACCGCTTCCAATCAGTCCTCTGGTACGCGATAACCTTCATCTATGCGCTCATCGCGATAGCGAGCTGGCTCAAGGGCGAATCCGGTGAGATGAAGGAGGCCATGACCCACTTCGGCATCGCCTTCATCTTGGCGAACATCTTCGAGCTTCGGTCGGAGATGGGGAGAAGTGGAGAAAAGTAGTTTACTATTGATATAGTATGGTATAATACTATTGCATGGAAAGGAGAACGAATGGCTGACAATGAATGCAGGGAGGCGGATTGCGCCCATTGGCTCGGCAGAAATCTGGGATGTGAGTATCCCGATTTGGATGGATGCCGCATCAACCCGTCCAACTGCCCGGAATACATCAGTTGCGAGGATTATCACGAGCAGGAGGAGTTCTATGAGTAAGAAGCAGGCGACGGAGAAATGGGTCGTGGAGGTGCGCCGCGCCCACGCGTTGGAGCATCGACCGGGCAACTGGTGCTGCGTGGCCCAGTGCGATGACGGCCAGACCGCCATCACGGTCGCCGATGCCTTGCAGAACTTCATGCGCACCGGCCTTATAGGCGATGATTTCCACACCCGCACCAGACTGGTGGGCGAGAAGGAGGGTTAAACACATGGCACTGGACAATGAGGATATTCGTGGCGATGGACATGCGCCGAGGCATCTGAGGAAGCCGGAAGTCGATGAAGATGATAGGACAGAGCCGCCGATGAGCGGAGTCATCCATCTTGCCGAGGAGGTGCGCGATGCACGTGCTGCGGGGCGCAAGTTGGCGAATGCCGATAGCGACTCGGTAGAGGATGACATCGTAGGGGTGGTCATCAAGCTACGTGAGGAAGTTGCCGGTTTCAGACTGGACAATAAACGCGCCGTGAAGAAGATGGACCAGACGCTCTATGAGATGCGCAATCTGGTCGATAGGGTCGAGGAGCTGTACAACAGCGCCAAGGACGAGACCCATTCCGCAGAGCAGGCCGCGCTCAACGGCGTGAACAAGGCGCAGGAGAAGGCGCAGGAGATAACCCTTCGCAATATAGACGAGGCGACGCAGCGCAGCAAGAAGGCCATCGACACGATGGTCTTGGAGTCGAAGCGCCGCATCGAGCGCCTTGCGATGGTGACCCTGCCGGACCGTATGTTTCATTTCCTCAAGTGGACGGCGCTCATGCTCGTGCTGTTCATCTTGGTCCACATCGTCTGGCAGATGTTCTCGTAAATATAATTTGGTTTCAAGTCGCCGGGGAATCGGCGCATGGGGAAAGGAATGATGAGTCATGGAAGACAACAAGGATTTCGATAAGGATAAGCAGGGGGTCGAGACGCAGCAGATGCCGAACGTCCCAACCGAGGGGGAGGACGATGAGAAGAAGGGCACCATCGTGCTCTTCGGCCATGAGTTCGACAAGAAGAAGGCCGTGATGGCCGGACTCGGCGGGCTGCTGGCAATCGCCCTCATCGGTGGCGGTGTCTGGTACGCGGCTTCGCAGAAGTCTGAGCCGAAGGAGCCTACGCCTATCGAGCAGACTGAGAAGCAGGAGCAGCATGTCATCCACCTCGGTGCCAAGGCGGACGGCTGGGTGAAGGGCGAGTCCTCGCCGGTCATCGCGCACATCGTGAACAAGGAAGAGAAGGTGGACTACTACCACGCCTACGACGCGAACGAGCCGCATGCGCTCGACGTCCCGGCAGAGGGCGAGTACGAGGTCTCCTTCATCAGCCCCGTTGACAAGGACGGCTCCACCTACGAGGTGCCCAAGACCGCGAAGGTGAAGGCCGAGGCCGAAGATGAGGATGGGAAGGGCGAGGGGGATGAGCTGCCCTTCGAGTTCAAGCCCATTGCGGCCGACAAGACCGACGCGGATGCGCTCAATGCCATCGTGAAGTCCGTCGGCGATGCCGTGAAGAAGGGCGATGAGACCCTGACCGGCGCGAACGGCACCAAGGTCATCGAGGTGGTGAAGGAGAACGCCAAGGCCAACCCGAACGCCGACAAGGACAAGGTGGATGAGGAGGGTCAGAAGGCGGAGGATGGCGTGACCGACGAGCCGTCAGGCGGGAACACGGGCGCGTCCAAGCCCGAGACCGGTGGCAGCAACGGCGGTTCTGGTAGTAGTGGAAACTCCGGCTCCAACGGTGGGTCGAGCAATAGTGGCGAAGGAAGCAAGCCACAGCACACCCATAACTGGGTTCCCCAGACCACGGTTGTGCATCACGATGCTGTGTATCAGACCATCCACCACGATGCGGTGTACGGAACCGGTGTTGAATGTAATGGATGTTTAGCTCAATTCAATTCGTATGATGCGTGGTTGGCACATAGTGATTCTCAACTCGACAATGGAAATAACAACTGCATGGGCTATCATACTATCAAAATAGTATTAGAGCAAGCATGGGACGAGACTGTTGAAGTTTCTCCTGCATGGGACGAGACCATTACCACTGGATATACCTGCTCCTGTGGTGCTGTAAAATAACCTCAAAGAGCTGTGTGTTAGTTTGAACTGATTGCCACAGCTCTCTTTATATCTCGGATTATAGTATACTATGATTGTATCTATATATGTATCTATTAGGAGAAAGGTCAGAATGCTCCTTGCGACATACCAGCCGAAAGAGGCGAGGTCAGAACATCAGAACCCGCGATATGATTGCTTCCGCGATAAACTCGGCGGCGAGTATCCCGTCTTCTGCTTTCCGGCTCGCACGGCTGACGAGTTCCGCTTCCGTTCGCTCCTCGCTGCCCCCTGCAAGCCCGAATGCCTCATCTTCTTCGACACGGATGATTATGTCCGATTCGATGCGGTGACGTGGAACAACATCCTCACCCTGCCTCGTGATGCGTGCTTCGATGGGAAGTTCGCCGCCATGTTCAATGACGTGGATGAGCGCTTTTCCGAATACGTGGTTCCACAAAGCCGCTTGATAGAGAAGATAGAGGTCATCGACATCAAACAGCTCATCGAGGAGGATACCTTCGGATGTAAGACGCAGGACGGAGAGGTCATAGAAGCTGGCGCTCGTGTGGTCGAATATAATCAGAGCCTTGCACGACAATCGGTGCATAACAGCCTATCATCAGGCGGTTGGGAATCGGAGTACAACGGAAATGATTTGACTGCGATTCTTTACCAGACCATGTTCGTTTGTTACCTAGGCGGTTTCATCTGGAACGTCGTGAATGAGAAGGTGAACAGCGTAGTTGATTTCATACCGTTCATTTGTGACAAGGACAGCAAGACCTCTCGTGACGAGTGGGATAGATTCAATGAGCTACGAAAAAACCTATTTGACACGGCGATGGGTGGAACACACGAAGGCTATCTTATGATGTGTGAGGCACTGAATCACGCCATAGGCTTAAATCGCGAGGAAAGCCTGTCAAAGTTCAAGAGAAACGACCCGTGCCCCTGCGGAAGTGGCAGGAAGTTTAAGAAGTGCCACGGTCTGAAACCGGTTGAGCTGTTTCCCTTCTAGGTTTCATATAGGCGTTGAAAACCCCCGGTTATCAGCCGGGGGTTTCGTCGTATCAGTGCTATGTAATCATCTCGGGATTCCACCCCAAACCCCGCAAGGGACGCGTCCCTTGACCCGTATCTCGGGTTTCACCCGAACCCATCCTCGCCGGAGGGCAAGGAAAGCAGGAGACCTCCTTTCCCTCACCGAGAGGATTCCCCGTGAGCCTCCTGTAAACGGGCTTTCGCGGCATATCCTCGCCAAGGCTCCGGTATTCCACGCTCCCGTTGACAGCGGCTCCGCGCCGGTTATGCGCAAGAAAAAAGCCCCGGTTTGAGCTGGGGCTTTAATATTGTCTATTACTTTATATGACTTAACGCATCCTATCGTCCTTGGCGATGATGGTTGCGTGATTGAGGTCGCTGTCATGGCTTGCTGCCGTGCAGTCCTTGCATTCCTGCTTCAATGAGACACGTTACTCGATATGCGCTTCATCAAGTGCCTTGGCATATGACTCCGCGATGGGCAGGTATCTCGCGATGAAGCGGTCTTGCGCGGTCAGGCATGTGTCGCGAAGCCAGCCACGTTCATCTTTGAACATGATGAGACCGCGAATGTAATAATCCCGCAAGAAATCATTCTATATACATATATTGCTATTATACTATATCATATTTGTCGTCTCAATTATTCTAGCGTCTACCTGCGGTTACGCTTAGTGGGAGCTTCTAAGAAAACCACGGCCATATGACCGGAGTCAAAGTAGCTTGCATACTAGAGATATGGTACCAGTGTCGAAAGCATCGGGAGAAGGCAGAATAGAAGAAGATGTATCCCAGTTCCTATCAGGCTGTACTTCATGGCGAACTTGGCTACTGGGAAGTCGGGGACTGTTTTTTTATAGAAGACGTAGGCGACTATCGTAGAGAACAATCCCGCGATAATTCCTGCCGTGACTATCTTTACCTTCCACCATTTTCCTGTGTCTGGAATCCTGTATCCCATTACCATCTTATACTTCATTTGTCTTCACCTCGCTTATTCATCATCGTTCATTGTTCTTTACCTGTGGTCTTTGATTCCGCCCGCTGTTGTTCTCTAATGCCCTTGCTGCCTCCCTCATGACCTTCATCTCAGATTGAAGAGATACATGAGGTTCAGGCTCATCTGGAAGTTCCATCTCATCATTGATATGGTCAAGATGCTCAAGGACATCATGGCGCTTGCCGATTTCGGTGAGGGTGGCAGCTTGGGCGCATTCCCTGAACCATGGGAACGTCGCTTGCAATTTTTCCAAAATCGAGAACGCGTCGGCATAGGACATTCCATGGATAGATTCGTATCCCGAATATTGGGAATGCTCGAATCCGTTGGCCTCCATGAAAGCCTTGATTTTTGACCATGCGTTGTTGTAGCTCGTGGTACTGCCGGAAGGAGAAGGATATAACTCCTCCAACTTCCCGTTATCCAAATCGAAATTGAACGCCTTGCGTTTGTGCGACATGGTACATCATCGCCGTTATGCGTATAAGCGCTCTGGATTGTTACGGCGCAAGACATCGAGGTAGTCAACCTGCTCATCACAGTCTTCCTCGAAGGCGGTCATGGACTTGATGTTGCGCATGACCCATCCGGCTCTGGACAGGAGCGACAACGCGAGGCACTGCGACTCGACCTCTTTGCCGTCAGCCGCCTTCCAAGTCCCTTGCGCGATGCGGACACATCCGTACCGAGAGACGTTTCTGTCGGTGTAATCGTAGAGGGTTTCGATGTCGTACCCGTTGCGCTTCGCCTTGTCCTCATCGAACTCGATGGTGAAGCTCCATGGAGTCGGTTCAATCACTTTCAGCGTATATTTCATCCTACTTCACCTCTCTCTTAGTTCCTTCCTATGTCTAAAGTTTAGTAGTTTTCTACACTACTATTATACTACATTTTAGCCATTTCCACAACTGTTTTCTACCGCGCGGAAACCGCGATTTCAGGCGCTTTGGCCTGTTCGTCATGGCTCTTCGCCGCGTCCTTCATGGCTGTGACTTCGCCCTTGAGGGACACCTTCTCGGGTGCGCGTTCCACGTCGCGGTCGCGGCGCTTCTCCAAGACATCGTTGTAGCGCCCGATGATGAGGGTGCCCGCCTTATCGGCCTTCGCCGCCGCCTTGAACAGGTATGATGGGTCGTCTTCCAGCGCGTGCATCCACGATTGCAGGTAGGAGACGTGGTTCTCGTAATGCTCTCCCTCGTAATCGGCGCTCTGGATGCCGAGGTCTGCGGAGAGGAAGAGGGAGCCGAGTTCGGCTACAAGCTCCTCCTGCGCGTACTCGGGGCTTCCGAAGTCCGTGTTGCAGCCGCGATTGAGGGCGGAGGGGTGTCCGGTGGAATGGGTCATCTCATGCAGCAGCACGCGGGTGAACGCCTCATCGGAAAGAAAGGTCTCGCGCGGGGCGATGAGGATGCGGTCGGAGCCGGGGGCGTAACCGGCGCTCCCCTGATAGCGCATGGATTCCACGATGGGGCAGCGGGAGGAGAGGATGAGGTCGCCCGCGATGGCGGCGGTGCGGTCGCTCACATGCTCCGGTACCGGTGGGGCGGGGATGCCCTCGATTTCGCTTGCGTTGAAGACGTTCCAGTAGCCGACGCAGCGCAGGTAGTGGCCGGTGACTTCCTTTTCACCCGTCTTCTCGTTCTCCTCCTTGATGGAGAACTCGCGCCATTTCTCGATGAGCGCTGCTTTGGCCCCCTTCTTGAGGTGCCAGCCGCTATCGCGAATCTGGTTGAATGTGCACCAGCGGTTGTCCGTGAACCCTCGCATGTAGCCCACGAAACCGAGGTGGAAACGGTTGCCGCCCTGATACACCGTGCCGGATACCGGGTTGTGGGGGCTGAGGGAGGGAATGTAGGGTTCCGACCAATGGAGTCCGTCGCGCTTCATGTCCTCGATAATCTTCTCGACCACGAGCGCACGTTGCTTCTCCACGATTTCAAGCGACTTCGATTTCTTCTGCTCTTTCATTTCAGTCCTTTCCGCGTCAGCCGATGGCATCATTATATCAACGCGCGTGGCGGGCGACCTGACGCCGATTTTCGGTAGTTGAAGAAAAAAAACGACCCCACAGAATCGTTTCTGCGGGGTCTTGGGAGGATGGTGTCGAGTCCAGCCCCCGGCAACATGGCAAACCGCCTTGAACGGTCTCAGGATGCGTCTGGTGCGATTTGCGTATTTTCGGCTTGATTCTTGGCCGTTTCCTGCATGCTCGTGACGAGGACGGTGCGCTCGTTATCGACCCAGATGTTATAGGAGCAGGTGACGAGCGAGATGACCTGTTCCGGCTCCGTCTCGGCATCGAGTACCATGGCGGCGTTCGCACGCGATTCGCCGTACCATGCACGGAAGTCCGACTCGCCCTCGAAGTCGATGCGCTTGTTTCGCTCGCGACCGTTGACTATCTGCGCGAACCGCGCCTCGTAGGTCATCTTCGCGGTCGGGGTCTGGATGAGCACGCGGGCGTGCTCGCGGGCGAAGTCCTCATCCTTGTAATCGGCGACGGTTCCCATGGGGGCCACCTTCTTGTCGTTCCAGAAATGATGTCCCAAGATGACGGCGTTGCGACTGGACAGCCCCAGCTCCTCGCAATCGGCATCAAGGTAGATGGCACCGGCTGGATTGTAGTTGCCGTACACGTCGTGCTTGAGGTAATGACCGGGGGCGTCTCCATGGGCTTGAAGGATGGGGGAGTCCACGGTGGTGCCGGGGATGGTGACCCAGCCGATGACATCCGGGTTGATGTCCTGCCAGTAATCCCAATCGACCGCAGGGAACCCATCGCCGTCCTCCACCGTGGATTCGGGGGCCGCGTCTGGCGAGGGCGGTGTATGTGCCGCCTGCCTGCAATAGAGGAGGAAGGCGACCATGGCTGCGGCGCTCAACAGGAATACCGCCGATGCCGCGAGCGCGAGGCGCGATTTTGTTCTCTTTTTCAATTCCGTTCACCTCCTACTTTTCAATCATATCATTCGGCCTCACCGACGGTGAACGTCCATGTGATGTCGGCGAGCTTGGTTTCCACCGACAAGTCCGAAAGCATGACGTTCTTCGCGTCGCCCTGCGCCTTGAGGGCGAGGGTCGCACCTGCGGCACCGGTCGGGGCGAGGTCGTAGGAACCGGCCTTGGCCTTCGGGGCGGCGGCGTCGATGAGGGCGGAGTCCACGCCGAACTGGAAGTCCACCGCGTTGTCCTCGCTGGCCTTGGAGGCGTCGGCCACGATGTTGAACGGGGACTGCTCCGCCACGGAGACGCCGGAGACGTGGATGCCGAAATTGGAGCCGTTGACGATTTGCAGCGCACCAGAGGAGGCGGAGGTCAGGTGACCGTCAGCGCCCATGGTGAACGGGATGACCGTCGGCACCGTCACCGTCAGGTTGGAGTCGTCAATCTCGTACACGAGGGTGATGGTCTGGGAGGCTGGGGTGCTGGCATCCACGGTTCCCCTTATGGGAGCCGAGTCCGGGGTCACCGCCTTAAAGGCGTAATCTGCGATGCGGGGGGGTTACATCCCATTCATCACCGCGAAGGAGGCCGTCGCCGATGACCCATGGCTCCTTGAGGGTGTTCCCATCCTCATCAATGCAGACAGCCTTGACCGCATGCCGTTTCGCGTAGCGCATGGTCACGGTCTGGTCGGTCATGTTCGCCGATGTGATGGTGCCCTTGAGCGGGGCGGAGCCTTCCGCGAGTCCCATGTAGGTGTAGCCCTCGATGTCCTGCGGCGTGAAGTCCCATGTGGAACCCATGCGGATGGTGCGCCCATCCTCGACGGTGCGGAGCACCTTGCCGTCATCATCGACGCATACCGCGCGGAGCGACCACTTGAGGTTCGCGGTGTCGATGGGTGCGCCGAAGACGGTGTGGAAGGATGAGTTTTGGTTTCCACCAAAGCTGAATGTGAAGCAGCCTCCCTTCCAAGTCGCAGCGAGGCGGTGGAGCGGTTGCAGGCCGGAGTCCAGACGCTTCTCGTCACCGGCATCTTCGGAGATTCCGAAGAAGTCCCCATTGCCAGAGAGCGAGAGGTGATGCTCTCGGAGCAGGTAGGCACCATCGAAACCGTCATCCAGACCGACGTGCTCGAAGCGGATAGTGGGATTAGCTGACCATCCGTCGATGTCATTGAAACCCGTCACGCCACTGAACGACTCCGGCACAGGTGTGCCGTCCGAGAAGGTGAAGGTGGCATTGAGGACGGACAGGCAGTTGCCCTGCGCATCCGTGCTCAGATGCCCCAGCACCGATATGGCCTCGGTGGGGATTTGAGATTCGTTGGATGGACAGAGGTTGTAAATCCACATGGAGCCTCCGCCGTTTCTCTGCATGCAGAAGCCGTTCCAGTCCACGATGCCGAGCGTCATGTCGATGGGGTGCTCCCGCCCATCAGGCGCGGTCCATACGCCCACCTCCGGGAATGTGACGGAGGATGACATGGAGAGGGGGTAGACAAACTGGCCGGTATCGCGCCACTTCCCGTTGAAGCGCACTTTTTCGGCGGGATAGGATGATGTGTCGAGGGTGAAGTACCTGTACGATACAGGCACACCGCCGTCTTCAAGATAGTGGATGGGAATCTCCTGCGCGAGCGCGGGTGTCGCGGTCGCAGGGGATAGCGCCAAGGCCGCGCCGAGTGCCAGCGCGGCGAGAGCGCCTTTCATGTGGGAGAGCAAGGTCTTCACCGCCTTTTGAGTCGAATCTTGAGCCGATAACGGACAAGACCCGGCACCCCGATTGCAGGATGCCAGGTCTTGAGAAGGAGAGGTTCCCTACTCGGCAGTCGCCGGTTTCTCCTCGCCGCAGAGCGTGCAGACGAGCTTGTCCGGCACGGACTCATCGTAGGCCGGGGAATCGGTGACCTCGCGTGTGAAGCCCTCGCTCACCAGCACCTCGCCGGTGATGGGCACGTTGGTGGAGTAACCGGAGTGACCGGTGTCCTTGATATGCGCATCGGCGATGCCGTCGATGGTCTGCTGGCAGTCGTTGCAAACGGTGTGGTAGCTGGTCTTGGCCTCGTAGACCGGCGGGACGTTCTCGGTGTGGGTCACCGCGTCGTGATGCACCGTCTTGTAGGTGACCGTCCAGTCATGCTCGCAGGGCTTCTCGCCATCGACTTGCTCCTGTTGGCCGGTCGGGGTGCCGGAGCCGGGGGCTGTGGGCGTGCCGCCCTGCCTGCCAGACAGGTAGATGCTGCCGGTGATGAGACCGGCGACGAGCAGGGCACCCGCCGCGATGCCGACGAGGATGCGGCGCTTGGCCTTGGCCTCGCGGTCGGTGGGGGTCTGCGGTTTCTCTCCGTCGTTCAGACGGTTCTTGTCATCCATGGGTGTCCCCCTTTCTGGGATAGGGCGGGCGCTCCCCATTTACATGGACGGAGCGCCCGCAGCATGTGCAGTGGGTTAGGCCTCGGAGTCGCCCGAGACATCCCCGTTGTCAGTGTCGTCGCCTTCATCGGCTGCGGCATCCTCGGCCTTCGCGGCGCGGCGGTTCTTGATGCCATAGTAGGCGCAGCCACACGCGAGCACGGCGAGTGCCGCGATGGAGACAACGATGAAGAAGTCGTTGCCACCGGTCTTGCCGAAGAACCCGCCGGGAGGCGTGGTGGTCACGGTGACCGTCTGCCCCTCATCGTCGATGTCCTTGTGCTCGGCGACCAGAACCTCGGTGGCCTCGTTGCCCTGCTCGGTCTGCTTGTACAGCTCCTCGAACACCACGAGGTCGTGGCCGTCGAGGGAGGAGGCGTCGAACTTGCCGAGGTCGATGTCGATGGTGCCGTTCTGGCTGTTGGGCGTGAACTTGAGTTCGGCGGTGACGTGCTGGTCGTTGATGGACAGCATCTCGCCGGTCTTCTTGTCCATGAGCGTCGCCTTGAGGGTGTATTCCTTGCCCGGAATCAGGCCCTCGTAGGTCACGCGGTCGGTGATTACCGCATCCTTACCGGCCATCAGCGTGTGGTCGCCGTCGGACTTGTCCGTGGCGGTGGTGCCTATGACGGTGGGCGCGAGGTTCACGGTCTGCTCCTCGGAGTCGAGGTCGCATTCGGAGGCGACGATGACGGGGGCGGAACCCTCCTCATCCGCGACCGCGTTCTTGGACATGACCTCGAACACCACGATGTCCTTGGTCTCGCCGCCGAGGCGGTCGATGACATCGTTGGCGTTGAAGTGGAAGTCCATGGTCACGGTGCCGTCGTACTTCTCCGGGGTGAACTCGGCGGTCTGGTAGACCAGATGGGAGATGAGGTCTTCGTTGTCGGCGATGAACTTGCCGAGGGCATCCATGTCGATGGACACCGGCAGCTCGCCGGTGGCGGAGTAATTGAGTACGATACCGGAGTCCTTGAGCACGGCCACGTCAGAGACGGCTTCCTTCTGCTCATCGGTCAGGGCATCGTAGCCCACCTTGCCGGTGGTGTCCACGGTGGCGGAGGTCAGGCCGTCCTCATCGGTCTCATAGGTGGTGTCGATGACCTCGAAGGTGCCGTCCGCATGGACGCGCACGGTCTGGGACTTCTTCACCGAACCGTCCTCGGCGGTCTCATCGGAGACCACGATGTCGGCGATACCCTCATCCTCATCCTGCGCGGAGAGTCCGAGCACGTCGAGGAGCTGCTGAATGAACGCCGCGACATCCGCCTCGGTGTACTTCTCGCTGCCATCGCCCGTGAGGATGGGAAGGCCGGTCTCGGCATCCATGAGGATACCGGTCATGGTGTAACCGATGCCGGTCAGGGCGTTCTCGTAGGCCACCTCATCGGTGATGGTGGTCTCCGCATCCGCGATAACGTTCTTGTCCCCATCGAGGCCGTCGGTGGCCGTGGTGGAGATGCCCGTCACATGGGCGGTCGTGGTCTGCTTGCCGTCCTCGATGTCGGCGTGGGCCACAAGCTCGACGCCGTTCTTCTCAAGGCTCTCGAATGCGACCATCTCGGTGTCCTGCGGGATGCCGGTGGAGTCGAAGGTGAAGGTCACCTCGACCTTGCCGTCGCTCTTCTCGGGCGTGAAGGTGGTCTCTGCGGTGACGGGCTTGCCGTCCACCTCAAGGGGCTTCTCCGTGACATTGCCCTCCTCGACGGTCACCTTCACATGGAGGCTGCCCTTCAAGGTGTAGGTCTTGCCGGGGATGACGTTCTTGTACTCCACGGTGTCGATGACCGTGGTCTTGCCGTCGGTCACGACGTTCTTGTCGCCGTCATGGCCGTCCAGCGCGGTGGTGCCGATTTGCGGGCGGGTGACCGTGGTGGTCTGCTTGCCGTCCTCGATGTCCCTATGGCTGGCGATTTCAACGCCGGTGCGCTCAAGGGACTCGAAGACAACGATGTCCGTCTTGTCGGCGATGGCGCGGGAGTCGAAGGTGAAGGTCACCTCGACCTCGCCGCTGGCGGTCTCAGGCGTGAAGGTGGTCTCAGCCGTCACCGGCTCGCCATCCACCTCAAGAGGCTCCGCCGTGAGGTTGCCGTCCTCATCGGACTTCTTCACCTGCATGGAACCCTTCAAGGTGTACTCCTTGCCGGGGATGAGGCCGGAGTATTTCACGGTGTCCACGATGACCGTCTCGTCATCGGTGACGATGTTCTTGTCGCCGTCGATGCCGTCCAGCGCGGAGGTGGTGATGAAGGGGTGCTTGACCGTGACGGTCTGCGCCTTGTCCTTGATGTCCGCATGGGCGGCGATTTCGACGCCGTTCTTCTCAAGGGACTCGAAGGCCACGATTTCCGTGTCGTGGGGGATGGTCAGGGAGTTGAAGTGGAACACCACATCGACCTTGCCATCGGCCTTCTCGGGCGTGAAGGTGGTCTCTGCGGTGACGGGCTTGCCGTCCACCTCAAGGGGCTTCTCCGTGACATTGCCCTCCTCGTCGGTCACCTTCACATGGAGGGTGCCCTTCAAGGTGTACTCCTTGCCGGGGATGAGGCCCGTGTACTCCACGGTGTCGATGACCTCGGTGGTGTCATCGGTGATGACGTTCTTGTCGCCATCCGCGCCGTCCACGGCGGTGGTGCCGATTTCAGGATGGGTCACGGTGACGGTCTGGTTCTTATCGTCGATGTCGGCGTGGGACGCAAGCTCGGTGCCGGAGCGCACAAGGCTTTCGAAGACCACGATGTCCGTCTTGTCCTCAAGGTCGCGGGAGTCGAAGGTGAAGGTCACCTCGACCTTGCCGTCGGCCTTCTCGGGCGTGAAGACGGTCTGGCCCGTGACGGGCTTGTCGCCCACCATCAGGGGCTTGCCGGTGCTCTTGGAATAGAGCTTGCCGTTCAGGGTGTACTCCTTGCCGGGGACGAGGTTCTTGTACTCCACGGTGTCGATGACCGTGGTCTCATCATCCACGACCACATCCTTGTCGCTGTCGATGCCGTCGCGTGCGGAGGTGGAGATGCCGGGGACGGTCACGACCACCATCTGGTTGATGTCCTCGATGTCCTCATGGGTCACGAGCACATTGCCGTTTCGCTCAAGGTTCTCGAACACCACGAGCTGGGTGCCGTCCTCAAGGTCGCGGGAATCGAAGGTGAAGGTCACGTTGACCGTGCCGTGTGCGGCCTCGGGGGTGAAGGTGGTCTCTGCGGTGACGGGCTTGCCGTCCACCTCAAGGGGCGTCGCTACGGGCTTGCCGTCCTTCTCGCCCTTCACCTGCATGGAACCCTTGAGGGTGTACTCCTTGCCGGGGACGAGGTTGTGGTACTCGACGGTATCCACGATGACCGTCTCGCTGTCGGTGACCACGTTCTTGTCGTTGTCGATGCCGTCCAGAGCGGTGGTGGCAATCTTGGGGTTCTTGATGGTGACCGTCTGGCCCAAGTCCTCGATGTCGAAGTGCTTGGCGAGGAAAGTGGAGACGTCTTCGGCATTCTCCATCAATTCGAGCAGCGCGTCGGCATCAGGCTCGGTGAGGTCACTTGGCTCCAAGGGGATGCCGAAGAGTACTTCGGCTGCCACGAGCTGGGTGCCGTCCTTGAGTGCCAGCGAGTCGAAGGTGAAGGTCACCTCGGCATCGCCGTCTGCGGTCTCGGGCGTGAAGGTGGTGTAGGACACCACGGGAGCGCCATCGACCGTAAGCACATCACCGGTGACCTCTCCATCCTCGGCGGTCTTCTTCACGAAGAGGGCACCGACGAGGGCGTAGCTTCGACCGGGGATGAGGTTCTTGTAATGGACGGTATCGACCACCGTGGCGGCATCGTCGGTGGAGACGAGCTTATCGCCGTCAGCGCCGTCGGTGGCGGTGGTTCCGATTTCGGGGACGATGACCGTGACCTGCTGGTTCACGTCGTCCTTATCGGTGTGCTTGGCGATGAGGGAACCGCCCTCATCGTACAGCTTCTCATAGACCGTGATGGTCTTGCCCGCGAATCCGAAGGTGTCGATGCCGTCGATGCGGATGACCTCGAAGCCGCTAGGCTCCTGAGCCGTGAAGGTGTGCTCCACGGTCTTGCCGTCGTACAACACCTCACCGGTCTTGGCATCGTGCAGCTCCGCGACGAGCTTGTAGTTGCGACCGGGGAAGAGGTTGGCGTAGGCCACCTTGTCCTCAATCGTGAGGAAGTTGCCCATGCCGATGTTCGAGTCACCGTCTATCGGGTCGTAGGCCTTGGTTGTGATGGAGGCCTTCACGTCGGTGAGGGTGCCGAAGTCGTACACCTTGCCGTCGCGGCTCACGATGACAGAGGTCTTGATGAGCTGATAGCCCTCGTTTGCGGTGCAGCGCAGCTCCTCGATGTCGTAGGTGTCGTAGGGCAGTGCGCCCTTGGAGTCATCCGGCGTGGTTCCGCCGAACCAGACACCTGCGGTGGCATCCAGCTTGGAGCTGTCGATGACATCCTCTGCATCCAGCGCCCAGTCGTTGGCGTTGGTCTCATGGGTGTGCTTGTTCCAAGAGGAGGCGGAGGAGAAGTAGCCGTTCTCATCCGTCACGACCACGTGGCTCTCGCCGGTGGTCTTGGAGGTGAGCTTGAAGGCCACTCCGGCGAGGCGGTCTTGGCCGTCATCGCCCTTCTTGGTGAACTCAAGGTCGCTGCGCATGACCTGATTCTCGAACGCGCCATCGAAGGGGTTCACCAGCACGCCGTCCTTGGCGATGCGGAACTCATGCGGCTCGCCGTCGGTGAGCAGGTAGCCCTCACCGGCCTTGACCTCCTGAATGGAGTAGAGGCCGAAGGGAAGCAGGTGGCCGCTCGTACTGGCCTCGCCATCCTTGATGGTGAGGGTATGGACGACCTGACCCTTGGTATAGGTCACGCCGGAGACGATGACGGGCTTCTCGTTGAGGGTCTTAATCTCGAACTTCGTGCCGTCGAGGGAAGCGCCGCCGAGCGGGTCGCCGGTGCCGGTCTCGATGTCGTGCTTGGTGATTTTCACGCCACCGCGAACGATGTCATCCTTGGCGGTGAAGGAATACATCTTACCGTCCTCAGAGACCGTCACTCGCATCTCGTTGGAGGTGTTGAGGTAATCGTCGTTGGTGGCCGTCTCGCGGATGATGTACTTGCCGTAAGGCAGGCAGTCCGCAGAGGTCTTCGCCACGCCGTCCTTGTCGGTGACGATGGTCTTCACCGTCTGGCCGGGGTTGTGGCTCTTGCCATCCACCGTGACCGCGTTCGGGTTGTCGTTGATGATGGAGAAACTGATGCCGCTGAAATCAGCACCGCCCTGCGGAACCTGCCCGGTCTCGGAGTCGAGCTTCTGGACGGACACGCCGCCGCGAATCACCGTTTCCGGGATTTCAGGCATATTGAAGGTCGTGACACCTTCGAGATAGTTGTCCTGAATCTTCTGGAAGTCAACCTTCGAGTTCAACTTGTAACCGGTGGGTGCCTTGGATTCGTACATGGCAACAGAACCACGAGGGAGGATTGGAATCCCATCCTGATAGTATAGTTCATCACCAGAAACGATAGAGTTTTTATCGAGATTCGCACGCCCTTTTTCATTAGTGCGAACTACCCAAGAACGGGTGGGATTCACACCGGCCTTCTTGAGGGCATCGTAACTATCGTAGTCCACGGTATCGAAGTACTCGATGGTGAACTCCGCACCCTCAAGGGATGCTGAACCTTGTGGAAGATTATTGGCGTTGTATTCCTTGTCTCCATCGAACTTACCAAGAACTATACGAACAGGGTCAAAGGAGACATCGTCTGTCACCTGCACCGTGGTGGTCTGACCGCCGTGAACGGTGACCTGCTGGTCGGGCGCGGGCAGGTAGCCCTTGGGGGGCTTGGTCTCGCGCACCGTGTAGGTGCCCTCGGGAAGCTCAAGGGTGTTGGTGTCGCCGTTGGAGTTCGTGCGCAGCACGCCCATGGACTGACCGTTCGCATTGAGGACGGTGAACTCCGCGCCCTCAAGGGAGTAGCAGTCGTTGCCATTGGTGATGTCGGGGTTGGCGCTGGTCTTGTGCAGGTTGATGTGACCGGCGAGGACACGCCACCCGATGCGGAAGAATCCCGCACCCGCCTGAGTATGGGATGTGGGAACGGTCACGCCCACAATCGCCTCGTTACCGGACACGGAGAAGACGCGGATGTGCTGGCCGTACTGGTCTTCGGAAGCGGCTGGCTCGTTGTAGTTCGGGTCATAGCCGAAGCTCGGGTTCACGCCGACATGGCCGCAGGTGAGCGCCAGCTTGGCGGGCGTGTTGATTTTCACCGTTCCATTGTCTTGGGCGTAAATCTCAGCGGTGCGCTCGATGGAGTAGTTGCCTGCTTGGAGGCGGGATAAATCGACGCCCTGCCAGCCCATGGCCTGATTGATTGTCTTGTTCTCGTATTTACCGCCGCTGGGGTTCTCTACTGCCGGAAGCGTGTATCCGGGAACGTTGCGCCCGGTGTAGGCGTTCTTTCCACGGGTGATGAATGTCTGACCGGCCCAAGGGGCGCTCTTGAACTCCCACGTACCGATGGTGTTCACCGACATGCGGGGTTCGGGCATGCGGAAGAAGCTGGCGACCCCCTTGCCGAAGTTGTCGGACATCTTCACGTTCATGGCGTGGATGCCCGCCGGGGCCATGGCGAACTCAAGCGAGCCGGTACCCGCATCGTACTGCCACATCCCCATGTCGGGCGTGTACTCGATGCCGTTGACCGTCACGCTGTCGATGGTGCGCCCGGTCAGAGATTCAAGCGCCGCATCATCGGTCGCAAGGGTGACCTTGGTGGACGCGGTGGTCACGGGAAAGGAGACCTTGCCCTTACCGGCCACGTCGCCACGCACGTCGGTGACGGTGCTGTTGAAGTCGAAAGCGGCCTCTGCGCCCTCGCCCTCCACGGTGTAGACGAGCTGGATTCGAGAGGAGGCCACCATCGGCTCGCCCTTGTCGTTCAGCTCGGTGTAGGACTTGGGCACGTACACGAGACCGGTGGCCTCGTCCACGACGAAGCCCTCGCGCATCTTCGCGTCGGCGTTGTTCTCGGAGGCTCCCCAATCGGTGAGTTTTGCGCCTGAGATGTCGGCACCGGCCCAACCGACGTAGTAGTCGGCATCCGGGTCAACCTCGAAGAGCACGGCATGGGAGACCGGCTGCGAGAGCAGCGCGTCCCAGTGCTCGGAGAAGCCGTCGCCGTCCTCATCCGCCCAGAGCTTGTCGAGCGTCGCGTCGGGGAGCTTGCCGCCATCGACCACGGAGGTGGTCACGGTGAGCACGTCCGCGCGGGTCAACTCATCGCCCACGCCGACGTACTTGGCATCCGCATGCTCGCGGATGTAACTCTCGATGCTGGTGACGGCCTTGCCCTCATCGACATCCACGGACTTGAATGCCGCAGAACCGGCGCTGCCGTTCTCATAGAAAGTGGTGGTGACGATAGTGTCGCCCTCCACGGTGAAGGTGGCCTTGCCGTCCTTTACATCGACGGCGGTGCCGTCCTCCTCACCCTTGAACACGGTGATGCCGTCGGAGAAGTACCCCTCATCCGGGGTGACGTTCACCGTGACATCGGTGCCGACTTCGACGGCCAGCGTCATGTCCTCGGTGCCGTCGAAGGAGAGCTTGCCGTGCTGGGTCTCGGAGAGCGAGACGGTCGCAAGCTCCGGCTCGGATGCGTATGCCGCGACGGGCGCGAACGCGTTGAGCATGGAGCTGGCGATGAGCACGGCTGACATGACTTTGGCGGTGATGCGCTTGCCATCGAGTTTGCGCTTCACGCGTTTAATCTTGCAGAAGATTCGTTCCATGAAAGACTCCTTTCTTGATTGCTTGGTGGTTTGCCTGATTGCTATCTCTAACCGAAGTTGTAGCCGCCGATACCGCCTTCGGCATCCACGTCGGCCTCCTCGGTGTCATCTTCGTCCTCGACCTCGATGTACTCGGGTTCTTGGCAAAGCTCCGCGTCGCGGATGCGGCGGATGGCCGACGCGGTGTAACCCATGCTCTCGGCCACCTCATCCTCGTCCCATGTCGGGTGGGCATTCGCGAGATAATCGTAGACCGCCACGGCGCGGCGGTTGATGGACTTGGTGGTCTCATCGGAGTAGCAAAGCTGCTCCTGCGCGAAGAAGCGCTCGCCGTTGATGAGGTCTTCGCCCTCGCGCCACAGCAGCTTCTCGCCGTCCTTCTTGAGCCACACGATTTCATCCAGCTCGTCAGGGGAGACGAGCAGCATGGCGCACCCGACCTTGCGCACGGAGGCGGGAACCTCGACCCCCTCCAAGGTCACCTTGCCTTGTGAGGATGCCGGGTTCCCGTCATACCAGTGCTGCACGAGGATGATGCCGTTCTCCTCAAGGGAGCCGAGATAGAGGTTCCAGTCGGTGAGGACGTTCAGCCCCTTGCCGCGATACGGCTCCGAGCACGTCTGCGTGGACGAATCGAACTCCTCGTAACGGTGGCTCTTGAAAAGCACCTCGACCTTCATCTACCGTATTCCCCCTTCCTTGGACCCTAACGGGTGTTGGCATGCTCCTCGGGCGTGTTGTCCCCGGCCAGCTTGGCGGAGGACTCGCGCATCTGCTCGGACTCGCCCTTGAGGGTCGTGCCCTGCTCCTTGGCAGCCTCGCGCTCGGCTGCCTTCTCGGCCTTGAAGCCCTCGTTGGCGGCCTTGAGGCCCTTGACCAAATCCCAAGGCTTGACCTCGTACTTCTTGTACGGGTTCTGCGCGTCACCGGCCTTGCCCGTCCAGACCTGAACAGGCTCATCGGCCTTGAAGCCGATGGTGACCTGCTCGCCGGAGAGCATCTGCTGCTTCATGCGCTCGTTGAGGAACACGTCGCAGGAGTAGTGACCGAGGTCGATGCCGTTGACCTTGGTGCCCTCCGGGAAATGGACGTAGGCCTTCTCGAAGGTCCGACCGTCCTTGGCGGTGAACTCGTGCGGCGTGAGGAACGCCGCAGGCATCTTGACGTTGGCGTACTTCGCGTTCTCTGGCATGTCTATCACTCATCCTTTCTGTCCATAGAGTGCCTAAGACACCCTATATTGTATATCAATCGGCAGGTGGTGAAGGGAAACCGCACCATCTGGGTAGCGGTTGCCCTAACGGCTCCTGCGCTTGTCTTCCTTTTCCTCGACTTCATCATCGGCATCCACATGCGCGGCCAACGCGGCAGCCGCCGCGCGGGCGCGGGTCGATTCCCCATGGATGGAGACCGGGCGCTCATGCACGGCGCACGACATCACGCGCCCATGCGAGGTCACCTGAACAGCCTCGCGCAGGACGGCGCGGCCATCCTCATGCGCATCGGCATCGTCATGCGAGGGTGCCTGCACGTCGAGGAGCGATTGGGTGACGGAGACGGTGGTGTCATCCGCGTCGAGGTAGGTGTCGCGTTCAAATCCCATCTGGCATCCCCCCTAGCGCTCATCTCTGCCGCAGGGACAATCGGTACTGGCGTTCTTTTCGGCAAGTTTAGCGGATGCTGTTCGTGACTCTATTGCAGCTTGCTTGAGTTTCACACATTGCGGCTGGTGTCCAATGGACACTGCAACAGAACTTTGCTTGAGTGTATTGATGATTTCCAATGCTTGCTCATTCTTTGCGACCGTTCCAACCGGACCGTATTCGTCTCCCGGCATGTCGAGTCCACCGATGATGAATGCCGGATGCTTAGAACATTCGTCGATGAACTCCGATGCTGCTTCTCTTGTGATAGTTTCGCTTCCCATCTTTCGATAACTGTGCGAGAAAGCATCGGTTGCAGAGACGACTTTGCGTAACTCATCTGTATTTGGTAGATAGCGAAGCTCTTCCTTTATCTTTGAGAACACGCGGTCGAGATAACCGTATTGCACTAGAGAAGCGATGAAGACATCATCCTTCATAACACACTTCCTTTCTTTTGATTAGCGGGCATCCTTGCCGAGCACATCGGTGCCGACGTTCTCCTCTGCGAGCTTGGCGGATGCCTCGCGGGACTCCCTTACGGCCTGCTTGAGGCTCATTCCCTGCGGTCGCTTGCGGTAATCGGAGATGGGCTTGTCCCCGTGGGAGTCGAGCAGGTCATCGACCTTGCGGGAGTCCTCGTAGGTCGCGCCCTTCATGATTTCGTAATCATGACCTTCCACGGTGACCACGGTGCCGCAGCCCTTGAGGTCGATGCCGGAGGCCTCCCTTGCGTCCACGAGGTTGAAGCGGTAACCCGCCGCGACCGCGATTTTCTCAGGCTGCTGCGAGATGGCGGGAGAGGGAAGGGGCGACTCATTGAGCCAACTATCATAGACCTCATCGTAGGTGTATCCATAGCGGTTGCACAGCTCCTCGAAGATGCGCTCGCGCAGGAGGGAGTCCGCTGTTTCACCGAGTGCGGTGTAGAAGCCGTCCCCCGTCGGTACAGCCGCGATGGCATCGACGAATGTGAGGCGCGGGTTGATTCCCGTCACCAACTCATCGTCTGGGAAAGCGAGCATGTACCACTCGCGCACGTTATCGGTCTGCTTGATGTCGAGGAGCTGCAACATGTCCTCAAGTCCGGTATTTCCCGAGACATCCAGCCAATCCGTAGCGGAGTTGGGGAATCTGCTCGACATAAATTCATCGACCGAGGCAAAGTCGGCGAGTTCATGGTCGAAACGGCGGGGGAGGCTCGGGTCGGCGAGGGCGTCTTGGATGTCCATGATGCTTGAATCGACCGTCACGCCGAAGTTCCTTCCGACGAGGGATGCGAGAACGTAGGGAGGGTAGCCGTAGTAGACCTCTATGCGAGGCGATACTTCCTCTTTGAGGTAACTCGCGATGACGATTCCACGCTCCGGGCTGTAAAGGGCACCGCCCTTCTTCAAGATGCGACCCATCTCCGTCTCATGCTCGGGCTTCCTCATGATTTCGGGTAGGTCCTCCTCTTTGAACTCGCGTTCGTTAGAAAAGACCTCGCCGCCGAAACCGTAGTCGTTTTCCCAGATGGCATAAACATCCTCAAGGCTGTCGATGCCGTCACGGTCAACGAGGTCGAGTCCCTGCACGAACTCCTTGAGGCTGTGCCCGTGCTCAATCATCCATTCGAGCTGATAGCGCTCGTAATCGGTGAGCATGTTCCATCACATCCTTTCCTTACCGGGCATCTAGCCCGATGTCATGTTTTTCCGTACCATCCGCCATCTCGGCTGACGCGGCCTTCATGGTCTGAGCCTCGCCCTTGATGGTGATGAGGTCGTTACCGGGCATTCCGCGCGTGCTGGGCAACTGGTGACACTCGATTGCCCTGTCGAAGCTGCCCGGTTCCGTCGCATCGAAACCGTAGAGATGGGTTTCGCCGATTCGGTCGATGGGGCACACCTGCTCCTGCCCGAGATAGTCGATGTAGGAGAGTATGCGGTTGCCCTTGCGACTCACGCGCTCATGGCAGCACTCGGGGTGCTCATGGGCGAACGCGGCCACCGTGTCAGGGGCGAAGCCATGCTCCTCGCGATATGCGCGATGACGCTCCAACTGCTCAGACCTCGCAGCCCGCATGGCCTCGCGCTCGGTCTTTTCTTCCTCGATGGCCTGTCTGCGCACCGCATCGCGCTCCGCGACCTCGGTCTGGGTCATCGGTCGGAATGACCCGCAGACCGCATCCTCATCGAGCTTGTAGAAATCCGTCTCGTTGAAGAACTTGGAGGTGTGATGCCACGACGATTCGTGGAAGAACCGCTCGAACACCTCATCCTTGCGCATGCCCTTGAGCACATCGGGGTCGAAGGACATGTCGAACTCATCGCAATAGGATTGGATGGCCGCGACCATGGCCTTCTTCGTCCATTTGCTCTTGGGCATCTCGCCATCCTCGTAAGCCTCGGCGGCGCGTCGTGACATCGAGTGACCGATGTACCCCGAGTTCACATCCATCATCGGAGACCCCTAAGAGAGGTCGGGGGTGAAGGAAGGCTCGCGCTCATCGACCGACCCATCGGCAGAAAGCGCCTGAGATGCCCTGCGCATGGACTCGGCCTCGGCTTTCAGGGAGATGCCCCTATCGACGAAGGCCTCGGGGGAATCGCCGTCGCCGCCGTTCGGCTCGATGTTGTCCACCGCATCTGCAATCATCTCGTTGCCCATCTCGGCGAGGCGGTCGTGGAAATTGCTGTTAAGCCATCCGTTGTCGAAGCCGAGTTCTTTTAGCGTGGCATTCACGTTCGCATCGTTCACTTCGAGACCGGCGTTCTCAAGGGCGGATTCGATGTCGGCGCGGTACCAGAAGTCGGGGCAGATGACCTCCTCACCGGGGTTGGAGATGGCGCGGTCCTCAAGGTCCGCCGCCGCGCTGGCGAGGGAATCGTAGTAGGTGCCGTGACCCCAGTGCCCGGTCTCCTCATCGTAACCGTGGGCGACGATGAACTCGCGCTTGCCGTCGGCCATCTTGTGCATCACGAGCGCGTCATCGCCGTTGCGGTCGATGGGGACGTGCTTTTCCTTCCATGCTGCGATTTCTGCGGTCTTGTCCATGCCGTTCTCCTTTCCGGGGGCATCGGCCCCATTTTCAGCCATGTGCGATTGCACGGCCTTTCTCACGTTCTCGGGCGTCGCGACAACCCAGCCCTTTTCGGATGCGATTTGAGCGAACACTTCATCGCGCGGGTCGATTAGCGGAGCATTCTCCTCGCCGTCCTCGATGATGGTCTCGATGCTGTCGGTGATGTAACCCGTATAGTTCAGCCCGCCCACGATGTCCTCATACAGGTCGAAATCGGGGTTATCGACGACCGCCAGCAGGTTCGGGTCGTCGAGGTGCACGTATGTATTGGCGATGCTTCCCGTATAGTTATATTCCCACCAGAACTCGCCGGTCTGAGGGTTGTAGAGGTCTTTGCCGGAAGCCAGTGCCTCCTTGACCGCCTGCGGCGTGTCGAGGCGGATGTCCTTATCAGTTTGCATTGATGGCTCAGCCTCATTAGAGGTCAGTGCTCCCACGGCCTCTGCAACCGCCATGCGGGCCTCCTCCTCCGTAATCTCGTTGGAGTTGAGCAAGTCATGGCGACTACCGTAACCGCCGAGCTGGTAAGCTCGGATGAGGAGGTCACGAAGGCTGACTTTGGTATTTGATGGGATGTATATATCGGAGTTGTAGTTCTCCGCGTTCATGCCGTCGTTCAGAACGCGCATATCTATATTCGCATGGTTGACCACCTGTCCGTACCGCACATCATAATCGAGGTCGGTGACAGTGAGGCGGTTGGTGTTGCTGCGGCTCTCGAACGGCAGGTACACCTCGTCGTTGTAGCATGAGATGAGAATCGTGTGCTGTGCCGGTATTCCGTCTACTGAGATGACACGATATGTCGCCTCGCTGGAAAGGCTATAAAGCCCCAGCTCAAGCTCCTCGGAGAAGAGCTTTGCGATTTCAGAGCGTTCCCTGTCGAATATACTCATACATCTACTCCTTTACCGATTGCGACCCTTGTTGTGCTTGCCCTTGGGCTTGCTATCGAATATAGGCTCTATCGAACCATCCTTCTTGAGTTTAGCCTTGCAGTCGAAGGTCTTTCCCGTGGTCTTGGACTTGCATCCCTTGAGGGAAATGGCCTTGCCTTCGAGCAGCGACGCCGCCTGCTTCGCCGTGAACGTCTTGCCGCACCAGCCCAGTAGCTTGAAGCCGCAGCCCGCGACCTGTATCCACGTCCCGTCATCCTGCTTCTCGCTCTTATTCGAGGAGCAGGTGTAGAAGGCCTTACCGGACTTCGACTTGCGTTGCATCACGTCCGCGCCGCAGATGGGGCACTTGCCCACGACCATGGTCTTGGGCGCGATGCTCGCACCGACGTAGGCCGTGTCCTGATGGCCCTTGAAGACCTCGATGACGCTCTTTTGCAGGGCGTTGACATCGGCTTTGCCCTCCGCGATGTCCTGCTGGATGAGCCACCAGCGGGCGGTCACGTCCGCGCCGCGAATCTCGGGCGGCAGGAGATGGTAGAAGGCGCGAGCCTTCTCCGTGGAGCGGATTTTGCCCTTCACGTCCTCAAGGTACCCGCGCTCCTTCAACTTCTCGATGATTGATGCGCGGGTGGCCGTGGTGCCGATGCCGCCGTGCTCGCCCTTCTTTCCGTCGTCCTTCTGCTTGAGGATGGCCTTGACCTCCGGGTCGGTGACGTACTTGGCGATGGATGCCATGTCGGCGATGAGGGTGCCTTCCGTGTAGGGCTTGGGCGGTGCGGTCTCCTTTTCGGTGACGGCGCACTCGATGCGCTCAAGTCGGTGCTCGCCCTCATCGACCCAAGGGTTGCCGGATGCCGCCTCATCGCCGTCTTCCTCGGAGACGTTGCCGAACACGGCCTTGAAACCCGCGTCGCGCACGCGCCGAGCGACGGCTTGGAACTCCCCGCCATCGACCGTGAAGGCGCTGGTGCTCACATCGTAGGTGGCGGGTGGGAGGAACTGCATGGCGTAGCGCTCGACGATTGCCGTGTAGACCTTGGCCTCATCCCCGGTCATGTCGGCCACGGGGGCGCTGACCTCCTGCGGGATGATGCCGTGGTGCGCGGTCACGTTCTTCTCGTTGAACGCCTTGGAGTGGATGGAGTAGTCGAGCGGCCACGATACGCCGACGTTCTCCATGGCCTGAGCCAGCACCACGGGTGCCTGCGCGAAATGCTCCTCCTTGAGGTACTGGGAGTCCGAGCGGTTGTAGGTTATCGCCTTGTACTTATCACGCAAGTCCTGCGTGATTTGCTGGGTCTTCGATGCGGCGAAGCCGTAGCGGCGGGACATGTCGGAGAGCAGCACCGTCAGGTTGTAGGGGAGGGGAGGGTTCTCGACCTTCTTGGAGATGGTCGTGGAGAAAGTCTTATCCGAGTCGTCCAGCTTCTCCTTGATGCGGTCTAAGGCATCGCGGTCGAATATGTGCTTTTCACCGGCCAACATGTCCTTGTCCGGCTTGAACTTGAACACCGGTGCTCCCGACGCGTCTGCACAGCCGCCGGTGGCGGTCAGCTCGTAATACTTCCGGGTGACGTGGTTCTCTATCGCCTCATCGCGGTTGACCACCAATCCGAGGGTCGGGGTCTGCACGCGACCGACGGAGAACAGGCCCCCGAGCCGCTTGGTGGCAAGGCGGGTCTCGTTCACGCCGAAGCACTTGTCCGCCATCTGGCGAGCGTATGCCGCGTCACCGGCAGGGCGGCACTGCTCGTTGGGCACCAGACGCTCGAACGCCTTGACGATGTTCTTCTCGATGTTGTCGTTGACGTAGACGCGCAGCACCTCTCCCTCGTAGCCGAGGTAGTCCAGCACCTCATCAACGATGAGCTGGCCTTCATCGTCGGGGTCACCGGCGTTGATGACGCACTCGGCCTCCGACAAAAGCGAGTCGATGCGCTCCACCAAGTCTTTCTTGTCCTCGGTCGGCTCCTTCGCCCAATCGTCGATTTGGATGGGCAGCACGTCCAGCGACCATGGTTTGCCCCATGCAGGGTTCACCGCATCCGGCTCCACCAGTTCGAGCAGGTGACCGGCGCAGGCGATGACCGTGTACCCGTTGCCCGAGATGGGCAACCGCGCAGTCTCGGACACCTGCTTACCGCAGATGGCGCGGGCGATGTCGCGGGCGAGCATCGGCTTCTCAGCGATTACCAGTTTCATGCGTCTCCTCCTTTTCTGTTATTTCCTCAATGGCGGAATCCCTTGACATTTGACTATCGTGTTCCGAAGCCAACTTCGCGCTCGAATCACGGGCCTCCTTGGCCTTCGATTCCAACCGATAACCCTCTTGACCTGCGGTTTCGCTCTTGACTATGCACTGCGGGAAGCGTATAATAGTTTTAATGAGGTCGGGTTCGACGATGTGGCTCCGAAGCAAGTGTAGCTTCGCAAGTGCATTGAGTTCCCGGCCTCTTTCTTCGTCATAATAGACGACCCTATCGGGCGTGATGAGGTTGTCGAAGTAGCGGGGGAAGTTCGTCCTGCCGTAGACGGCCAAGATGAAGTTGGTCTCAATCTCGCCAGCCTCGTAATAACCGCGCCCATTGGGCCGCACGGCCATGATGAGAGGCAGGTCATCGCAATCCACATCGCGCAGCACCACGAGCATGGTGTCATCACGGGCGGGACTGTCGCAGAGCATCACGGGATGCTCCATCAGCTCGGGCAGGCGCTTCATCTGCTCAACGGTGAGTCCATGGCGATGGGGGTCGTAGCTGCTCTTCGGTCGGATTGCATCGCGCAGGTGGCGTTGGGTGTAGAGCATCGGCAGCGGGCGGAACCCGGCCTGCACGAACAGTTCCGGCGTATCGCAGAACTTGACCGCGCTGGAACGGGGATACTCCCCGCAAGTGACGGCATCGACCTCATCGCCGAAGCGAAGGTACTCAGCGCACTTCGTTGCGTGCCCCATGTAATCCGGTACCTTATCGTCGCCGTCTTTCAGATGCACCCCGCCGTGCGGGTCGAGATAGGTGACGCGCTCGCCCTCGGGCATCGCCACCGAGTTCTCGTACTCGCGGATGGTCAGGATGACCTCCCGCTTGCTCATCTCATCTGGCATATGGCCTCCTTCCTTTGTGGTCTGATAGTTTCCAATATGTATAGTTGGGGCGGTTTCCCACCCTTCCAACAGCCTTCGGGTCGGGTTGAGAACCCTCCGGCCATTGAAAGCATGGAAAACCGCTTATTCTCTTACTCCAATTCCTCGCGCTCGACGGCCTTATCGCCATGGCTCTCGGAGCCGAGCTGGGCGGATGCCTCGCGGGATTCCTTGGCCGTCTCATGGAGCTTGGTGCTACGGATGGCATCGGCCTTGCCCGCCTGCCCAGCGTACTTGACGGAACGCGGCATGGACTTCTTCTCGGCCTCCACATCGGAGATGGAGCCGCCCTGCTGGAAGCTGATTTTGAGCGCGTCCATCTGCTCGGGCTTGAGGCTCGCATCGGCGATGACATCCAGCATCTCGGGCGTGATGTCCTTATCGCCTGCCGCGAGGTAGAGCGATTCCATCTGTTCCGGTGCGAAGCTGCCGTCGGCGAGACGCAGCACCGTCTGCGCGTCCACACCGAAAGTGAGGCCGGTGCACATGGCCTCCATGACCGCCACGGGACGGGTTGGGTCGCATAGGATGTCAAGCTGCTCGTTGGTGAAGCGTCCACCGCTGATGACCTGATAGAAGCCCCAGACCTGTTCGATGGAGAGGTCGGGATTCATCAGGCGTTCGATGTCCTGTTTCTCCATGCCCTCGATGAGGGCGATGTTCAGCGCGTTCATCTGGTCGGCGGAGTAGGAACCGTCCGTGTAATCCGCGAGCACGTCCATAGGCACATCGGAGATGAGGCCATATTGCAGCGCGTTCATCTGGTCGGAATTAAGTTTCAGCCAATCGCGGTCGAAGGAAATCTCCTTCGCCTTCGCCGCCTTCATCAGCCCATGCGTATGATGCAGCTTCTCGACATCGTACTCACCGCTCGCAAGCGTCTTGAACATGTCCTTGGTATACGGGCTGACATCGGGGGAGGTGAGGTTCATCTGCTCCGCGATGCGGCGCAGCTCGCGCATCTGACCGTGGTTCAGGTCGGGGTTGGCGATGAGGCGGGAAATGGTGTCTTCCTCGATGCCCGCCTCGAACGCCTTGCAGATTTGATATGCCTGCCACTCGGTGAAGTCTCCCTGCGAGAGTGCCTTGGCTGCTGGCAGGCGCAGGTTCACGGGCAGGTTGTTGAGCGCCGTCATGACGTTCTCAATCTGGTGCCCGCTCAACGCGTTTTTGATGTCGCACTCGACAATGTCGAGTACCTCAAAGCCCGTGAGCTGTCCGTCGAGGCAGTAGCCGAGGTCGATGGGAGCGTACTCACCGGACTCGATGATGTCCGGGTCGATTTCCGCCTCGGGTACGAGGCCCATGGCGGTGCGCAAATCGTCCGGCGTGCCGCCGTAGTCGAGGATGGCGTGCATCGTCTCCTCGATAGCGCCTTGGATGTCCATGGTGTCCGCATCGTCGGCCACATCCGCGATGCAGTAGCGGGGGAAGTAGTCGCCGTCGATGGTGTATCGCGCGATGGTCGTGTCGCTCGGTACAGTGTAATCGACGTTTCCGAGGTCGAGGCGCAGTAGTTGCAGCACGTCGGGGATGTTCTTGTCGTATGCCATGGTGTTTTACTACCTTTCTATTATGATGGTCTTCTATATATCTACACGATGGAGGGGTCTTCTCGTGCCGGTGAGCCGGTGACGCGGCCCTCGGCCAGCTTCTCTGAGGCGGCACGCGATGCCTGAGCCTCCCCCTTGAGGGACACGGCCTTCTCGGGAGCTTCTGCGGCTTTCACCTTCTCGTACTCGGCGCGGGCCTTCTCCATGGCGGGGATGAGATGGTCGGCGGGAATGCCGCGAGAGGTGCAGAATTGAACCGCACTTGAGTGGTCGGAGAAGAGACGGGGAACCTCGAAGCGATTTGCCTCCTGACGCTCCGCGATGATGCCGGTGAGGACGTTGCGCCATGCGTCACCGTTGACGTATTTCAGGTCATCGAGAGAGGAGTAGCCGTAGTAGGAGATAAGCCCGTTCAGGTAATCCTCGGGGACATGGCAGTCAAGGTCGTCATTCTCAAGGTCATAGCTGCCGGTCAGGACGGCCCACCCGTCATTCTCGTAAGGATAGCCGATGATGTAATCGGTTCTCGTACCGGCCTGCGCATGGAAACCGAAGCCGTGGTCGGTGAAGGTTCCGCACTCCTTGAAGGACCGTTCTTCGCGATTCACCTCATCATGCGAGGTCTCTTGCTCGATACAGTCGCGGGCGGCACAGAGGCGCGTATGAAGCTCCTTCAAGTCATCGCCGCTGATTGTCCAAATCGGCACACCGCCGACGAGCTCAAACACCGACATCTCTCCGATGCTATGTCCTCCGATGCTATGTCCGAAAGAACCCATACCGAGCAGGGTGGACATGTAGTAGCGGGTGACGAACTGGCCCTCGGGGAACTTCGCGGGGGCTTGCGACACGTCGTAGAACTCCACCAGAGGGAGGCCGTGGCCGTAGAGCTGGCAGTCGTTGATTGGGATGCCGAAGCTGCCGTTCGACAGGGCCTTGCCGTACACGAAGCCACCGGACGCCCCGTAGCGCTCGCCCTCCTGAACGAGATGCACTCGGAATTGGCCTACCGTGAAGTCGGCCAGTGGGTCCGCGATTTCACCCTCGCCGATGGCATCCATCAGCTCGGTGTACCAGCCGCCCAATTCCGCCTCATCCTCGATGAACTCGCGCACCTTGTCCGCGAGGGCTTCACCGGACCCACTCGATACATAGGGGTCGTTCTCGACTGCCTGAACCAGACGCATGAGCGCGGTCGCGTCGTTGAAATCCATAGAGCCGCCTCCTTTCTAACGGTCGCCATCGGGTTTGGAGAGCGGCGAGGCTGCTGTGCGTGCGTTATCGGCCTCATGTTCGAGGTCCACGGCAGATGCCCCATGTGCCACCAGCGCCTCGGACGCAGCACGAGACTCCTTGACGGCGGCTTTCAGGCTCACCGGCTCGGCGGCCTCCTGTTCCTCGATTTCCCAGCCCGTGGCGCGGGCCTTCTGCAAAGCGAGCGCGTAGTCCTCCTTCACGTCGGTCTCGATGTCGTCGCTGAGTTGGGCTGGTTTCCAGCAGGAACCGACGAGACCGTAGACGTCGTTGACCGTGTACCCCTCGGGGTCGGACTGACCCTCGATTTGGAACCCGCGAATCATGGAGAGGGGCATGACGGCATCCTTCTCAAGCAGGATGTCGAGCACGCCGCCGCAGCCGGACCACTGGTTGAAGATGCCCATGGTGGCGCAATCCCTTGGCAGCACGAGACTGCCCTTTGCCTCGGAGCGCTTTCCGATGAGGTCCAGCATCTCGCGTGCGTCCATGCGCACGAGTGCGCAAAGCTCGCTCATCGCCTCGCTGCTGTTCTCGTCTATCTCCTCGCGGATTGAGTGGATGAAGGCGTTATCGGGATTCCCGAAGACCTCCTCGACGCTGTGGCCCTGCTGGTTGACGAGGTAGGAGAGGGCGTTGTCCAAGCTCTCCGCGTCGATGTCCTCAAGGCGAGGCTCGCGATAGTCGTTGCCGAAGGAATCGACGATGCTCCCCATATCGAAGTTCTTCTCGGTCTCGGTGGCGAAGAAGAGGTTGACGTTGAATGAGGAGCGGGAGAGCAGGTCGTCGAGGTTCATGTCGATGCCGGTGTACCCAGCCTCGTAAAGGTCGTCCCAGATGCCCGTCGATTCATCCCAACATGCCCTTACCTCATCGGGCGCGTCGTTGAGGTCGTCGAGGATGGAGACGTACAGCTGGCTCTCCTGAGCCTCCCCGACTGTATCGTACAAGGTCGATGCGAGATAGCTTTCCGGACTGGTATAGCCCTCTGACTTCCAGTTATCAACCGCCTCGACCAGTTGGTCCGGCGTGATGGAATCGTCGTAGTCCCAATAGACCTCGTAGCTCCCATCATCGTTGCAGTAGTCCTCAAGTTTCTCGCGCAGCCACGCGATATAAACTTCACGATTCTCCTGTGCCATTTGAATCACTCCCTCCTAACGGGCATCCTGCCCGATGTCCTCATGTGCATCGTTACCGGCCAAGGCAGCCGAAGCCTCGCGGGACTCCTTTGCGGCGGTTTTCAGGCTCACCGGCCGCTCAGGCTCGCCCATGACCTCCTTCGCATACTCCGCGATGCCTTTGCCGGTCTCATGTCTGCAATACGCATCCATCTTCGGAAGCAGGGCAGAGCGCTCTGCTTCATCCAGCGGGTAGCTCAGTTCATCTATCCTGCCGTCTGCGCGGTTCAGGGAGATGTCGAGCTGGTTGCCGACCTCGCCGGTGAGCATGTCGTAATCGACGTAGATGTTGAGATAATCGTCGTTGTCGAGCGAGCAAACGTCCGTCCCGAATACGGCATCGCAGTTGAACGTGACCGGGATGTAGAAGTTCAGCTTATCGCCGTTTTCGGCAATCTCATCATCGAACGTGATGTGGTCGAGCGGCAGCGGGGCAAGGGCATCCTCTGCGGGCATACCCAGCGCAAGCTCCGCATAGCGCGGAGTGGATACGAGCGCGGGGTCGTCCCACATGGCGTGGAAAGTCCCGCGCACCGCATCGAAATCACCGCGTCGGTCGGCGGTCAAGATAGCGTCCATGGCTCGCTCACCCTCGACGGTCAGCTTGCGGACCTCGACAAGGAGCGGTGAGTTATCGGGCCACTTGCCGGAGAGGAAAAGATGGCCGTCCTCGTCCCACACCTTGTCCACGCGGTGCAGCGGCGAGGTGTGGGCGTGGAGCAAATCATGGAGGTCATTAAGGTTGAACTGCACGAACCCGTCATCGTAGTTGACGGGGCTGTAACGAACGAGGATGGACTTGCCCAAGAAAGCGTCCAGTGCATTCTCATTCGAGCGCCAATCCGTCTCCATGAGGTCGCGCAGGTCGTCCTCGCCCATGTCATAGCTGATGGAATCCTCGAACTCGGCATCCGTCATGGGGGAATAGGAGTCACGGGTCTCGCGCAGGTAATCCAAATCGTACTTTTCCGCGTCAAATATGACGCGCTGCTTGGGGATTCTCGCCATGTCTCATCGCCTCCTTCATGTGAAAAGGGCGGGCGGGATGAACCCGCGCCGCCCGGTCATCGTCTTATCTAATGCTCGGCGTCCCCATCGGCACGCTCGACCTCACGCTCGGGCGTCTGCCCGTCATGACTGTCCTGTTCGAGCTTGTCCGAGCCGTCACGGGTCTCCTTGGCCTTCTCGGCAAGACGGGGCTGCGACGGCTCTTGGGACTTGGGATGAGCCTCGACCTGATACGGCTCACCGACGGACTCAACGGTGAAGTCCTCACCGGTCTGCTTGCCGACCATCCCAGTCAGCTCCTCATGGGTGAGACCGCAGAAGAACACCTCGCCGTCGATGTCGAGTCCATTGGTGTCCTGTGCGGAGAACGTCATGTTTTCGGACTTGTCGGGGGTCTCGTTGAAGTGGAGCGTGACGGGGATGAGGGTCACATCCTGCACGGCGGCGAGTTCATGGTCTTCGGGCATGAGGTCCTTCCAGAACTCGTTGAACGCGGCCTCGTAGCCCTTCTCGTTGACCGTGCGCACCGCCTCGACGCTCATGGCGCAGGGATTCGGGAAATCATAACCGGATTCCTTGATTGCCTCGAAGTCGCCGCTCAGTTCGCCATCTTCAAGAATCTCATCGTTTGAACCGAGGGCATCGTAGAGTGGCGAGTCCATGGCATCCTGAATCGCGGTCTCGGCCTCGGCGGCGAAGTCCTCGATGTCCATATTGTTGTCATTGAAGTCGATGGTGATGCCGTCGAACACATCGTCGTAGACCTTATCTGCCAGCGCGTACACGCCTTCGGATGCGAGTCCTTCGAGGGCGGCGTACTTGGCGATGTCCTCCTGATGGCTGTACATGTCCTGCGTGAAGCACTCGTATTGTGCCATCTGGGTCATCTTGATGAGGTCGCCCTTGCAACCTTCGAGAAGGCCTTGGGCATCCGCCTCCTCAAGCCACTCGTAGTTATCGGGAAGCCACTTGAGCAGGTCGTGGGTGTAGATGTCAATCTCGGAGTCGGCGATTTCGCCGAAAGCGTCTCCGATGTTGCCGGTGTAATCCGTGATTCGGTCGCCGTACTCGCCGAGGTCGAGGCTCGCCTGCAAGTCCTCGATGGAGGTGAAGCCCTCGGGTACCGGCGGGTGCTCGAACTCATGCTTTGCCTTGCGTTCCGCCTGCACGCGCTCTACCTCCTCCTTGACCTCACCAAGCTCGTTGTCAAGGGTCTCCGCGATGTCGGAGATTTCAGAGGTCATGAGCTGCATATCGTTCTTGAGCCAGTCGAGGGTCTTTTGGCAGGACTCGTAGGCGCGGATGGCCTGAGACGGTTTCTCGAATCCCATCTCATCGGCGAAGTCGTCGATATGACGACCATCGACCGCGAGTGCGTCGCTCGCCAGCGCGGCGAACACATCCGTCGCGGTCGGCTGCCCGCCGAAGCGCGGATTGCACTGGTACGTGGTGGTGAAGGACTCGATGCCGGGCTTGCTGAACTCGCAGGTGTACTTGCGGTGCTGGGTCGAGAAGTCACCCGGACCCTCGCTGATGATATTGAAGTCGAATTGGGATAGGAGGTCGGCGACCCCCTGTGCGTCGTTGTAGTTTGGCATGGCGGCTCCTTTCCAAGGCTCTTGTGATTGCCCAATAATATATTATTAAAGGAAAGGGACGGTGCCGAAGACCGTCCCTTTTCGGTTGATGGTGAATTTTCTCGATAAACGGTTAGCTACCCAGAATCTCCTTCGCCCAAGAACCGGCCTTGACGAGTCCGACAATAAGGAGGATTGACAGGCCGATAAACATCAGCAGACCGAGAAGCGGGGCGAATGCGTACTCCAAAGCTGAATCGACTACGCCGGTTACATTGACACTGCTGTCGGCATTGACCAGTTGATTGAGGTCCCCTACGCCAAGGGATGCCGTCATAGAGGTGAGAATGAGCGGATATGCAGCGAAAAGGAACATCATGATTGCACCCGCAAGACAAGCTGCACAGAAGTTTTTTAGGAACGATATACCGGATTGCCGGGTCTCTTCAAAACCGAGTAAGGCCAATGGAATGGGAGAGAATGCCGCCATGACATAGAGCTGAATGGCTCGTGCCGTGGCTACCGCGATGCTCACGATATAGGCGATTAACCCGGTTCCAGCGGAGAAGAAGGCGGTAATTACCAGTATGAAGCAGCCGCCGATAGACGCCTTCTTTAAATCAAGACCCGATGTCTCCAACGTCATATTTCCAAGTTGGATTGATGCCCCGGTAAGTGCATCACTGTTAGTTATCTCATTGAACACGCCGTAAACGGCATCGAGCAGACCAAGGGAATTGACGATAAGCCAGTGGAACAAGACATAGGAGACCGCAAGAAAGACAATATCTTTGACGGCGGGCAACGTCGCGGTGGCGTCGATGCGCTGACTTATCTTGATAAGCTGAACTAGCATGAACAGAGCCAGAATCGACTCGGCTATGGGAATCACGACCGTCTGATGTACCGATGAGACGATATTCCATACGGTCTCGTTACCGAATACGTTATGGAAACTGCCACCTACGACATCACTGCTCGCGACATGTCCAATGATGAAATAGTAAAGGTTGAAGAACCATGAGGCGATGCTGATTAGTATCAGGCATATTGCTTCATGGATGGCACCCATGATGTCGAACATTTAATCACTCCTTTCTGCCAGACATGTTTTCTTAACGGTTGAAAGTAAAGGTACCGTCAGAAAAATAGTAGTTCACGGCGAGCGGCACAGGGGACTCCGTGTTCAACATGAAATTCGTCGAAAGGACTCCTTCGTCATAGTCGATGATGACAGCCTTATCCCATGTCGCTTCGGTGGCAGTTGGATAATTGACCGCGCACCATGAACTCAACTCCTTAGTGAGGGTTTCGATGTCGCTGCCAAGAAGCTCAGTCATTTCACTGTTCAGACCTTTGACTGTGATGTTTTTCACAGGGTCGATGCACTCATAGAGGCTGTTCTTTGAGTAGAACATGGATGAGGATGAGAGTGTTGAGCCGCCGATTGAGTTCCCATCTTCGGCAATGGAAAGGGTATAAGTCACGATGTGCGAACCCGTGTCGGTCTCAAAGACGATGGTGTCAATTTCGGTGTCTGACCCATTTGTGCCGTAATCTATTCTTGCGATTGCATAAGGATGCTTTTCCTCGACACCATCTATGTTCTCGACATAATGGGAATCATAAAAGCGCAAGGTGTTCTTACCGCCGTTTGACGACCAGATGCTTGAACTCATGGTCTCAATGAGCTTTTTTGTCTTATCGTCATACTCTTTTATAAGTTTCATTTGAGAGTCCGTAAGCTCTACTTCGATGGGCTGCTCATTGTTTTCTGCATCTTCGATTGCCTCATCACCCTGTGTCGGTGCATCAACAGCACGACGATGTGCCACGTTTATGGCGCTCGTGATGGAAAATCCGGTGAAGACGATGATGGCGAAGAGGGCGAGCAATGATGCTTTCTTATGTTGTGTGATTAGGTTCTTGAACTTATCCATATCGTAATCCTTTCTACTGTGCAGGAACTCCGGGAGGGAAACCCCAACGCACTTCGTGGTAGTTGCCGTAAGTTGCTATCCATTCATCGAGAGGGGTGTCGGTGATAGCTCCGATGTTATCGCGAACCATGCCGTTTCCCATATAGATGCCGACATGATAGGAAAGAGGGCGGCCATCAGGCGTATAGCCTGCATATGCGTGACCAGTTGTTATGTATTGGTCAACGGCTATCATCATGCCGACTTTCAACTGACTCCGGTCTGAACTATGGCACCAGTTGCGGTACATGTCATCGGCGTTCCCGCCGGGATATGGAAACCCCGCGTTATAGTAGACCGTGGACACCCACTTGGCGCACCACCCGGCACCGGGGGATGGCGTTGAAAGGGCCTGATTGTAGATGTTTTGCTGCCAAGGCTCGGCACTCGCGTAATCTTGCCCGCCGCCTGTTCCAGCATTTAGTTGAGCGAGAAACTTGCGCGCATCTTCGAGTCTCCTATATAGGCGTGACACATCATCACCGTAGCTGACGGCGCTTCCGCAGCGTTCATGACAGGCCATGAACGAATACGTCACGAGGTCAACATCTGTTGACGCTTTGATTTCCTCTCCAGAGCGATAGAAGTCCTTCCCGAATCGCTCTTCATATCCTCTTTCAAGGCGATAATAGGATGATGCAAGACCAGTATACCAATCTGATGCGAAATAACCCGTTCCCGGTTCTCCCGAGAACGTCCATTCCATTTGCGCAGAGACGGTAGACCATACTTTTCCTGTATTTGCGCACCAGCGTAGGAAGTCGTTTTTGTTCGCCCCGCTGAGCTGTATGAGGCCTATGGAGTCCGTGCCGTAACCATCATCTCCTCCAAGGCCAGGGTCAAAAGCAGAGTTTTCCACTGCCATATTGCCGAGAATACCGGCAATCGCTTCGTTTGTATAACCATATCCTTTGAGATAGAGCGCGACTTCGGCAGGCACACCTTGCAGAGAGCCAACGCTTTTCTCATTCGCCTTCTCACCGGTAAGGCCGGTGAGGGCGGCAAATAAGAGCAGGATGATGATGACGGCCATGATGATAACCGGTGATGCGGCTCCAAGTGCGATAAGAAGACCTGATTTACCACCAGCTGCGGTCGCAGCACCAAGGACTTTGCCCGATGTAGCGATATTTCCAGCGGCTTGCACATCAGCACTGGCCTTATATACGCTCTTCTTGAAATAACCGGCAGCTTGCACCTTACGTTTCGCCTCGACGGTATCTGCTGCTTTTATCGCAGACTTCTTCTCGGAGAGTTTGCCGAGGCTCTTGTCCGACGAAATAGGATTCTTGCCGCTGAGGCGTTTCTTCACACCTCGGACGACATGATAACCGGCTCTCGCACCATCATAGACGTTATCTACACCTTCAAGTTCTGACTCTTGAAAGGTGCCTCTCACGCCGCTTATCACCGCGCCTTTTCCGGCGTTCCTCACAGCCCCTTTGATGTCGAGGGAACTGGCATTGCCCTTAATGCGTCTGCCTATTGCTCGACCAGCACGATATGCGCCCTTGCTACTGTTGTAAAGGTCATCCATACCCTCAAGCTCGGAACCTTCCAGAGCGCTATGGACTGCGGCGTGAGCCATGGCGGCGCTGGCCTTTCCGGCCTTGCCTTTTGGGGATGCACCGCCATCTGCGGAACCGGTCTTTCCACCTTTCCTGCCGTTGGTGACGGCGGCGAGGGCGGCGCTGGCGGCACCGCCCGTCGATGCCCTCTTGCCGACTGAGTAGAGGCCGCTTTTCAGCGACTTCTCGCTCTTGTCGGCGCGTCCCACTATGCCGGAGTTGACGGCATCCGTCATCTCCGTCTGTAACACAGATTGCGACATGTCCTGCTTCTGGCCGGATGTCGAAACGAAATCAGATGGCTTCATTGACGTTCACCGTCCTTTCCCGGTTTAGATGACCTTGCCGTCCTTCTTCTTGAAGCCGATATTCAGCTCCTTGGTCTCGTTGGGGTTGGTGCTGAACAGGTCGTAGAGCACGTTGCCCGACGGGAACTTGCCGCGAATCGGCACACGCGCGTTACCAGCGATGAGCAGGCCGTCTCCGGCCTCGGCGGACTCGTCGATGCACTCCTCCTCCTGCTCGGAGAGGTTCAGCAGCTCCACCCAGCGCATGCGGTCGAGCGGGGACTGCTTGAGCAGCATGATGAAGTCGGCGTTGAGCACGATGTTCTGCGCGGCCTCGTTGTTGAGCATCGCCACCGCGTTCTGGGTGATGCCCGTCAGCAGCAGGCCGAACTTGCGTCCCTCGTTGGAGAAGCGCGAGAAGTAGTTGAGAACAGTCGGGTAGGCGAAGAGCGATTGCATCTCCTCGACGTAGAGCCAAGTGCGGACGTTGCGCTTCGCGTTGAAGTACATGCGGTTTCGCACGGCCTCGCAGACGTTGATGAGGGCGAAGACCAGCATGGAGTCCGGCAGGTCCTTCAAGTTGAAGTCCACGATGCGGGTGTTGAAGTCCACGTTGGACTGGCGGTTGAAGAAGTCCATGGAACCCTTGACGAAGCGCTCGTAGCGCAGCGCGATGGTCTGCGCCTGATGCTCGGGCTGCTCAAGGGCGATGTCGTAGAAATCCTGCAAGGTCGGCGGGAGGCCGTCACCGCGCCCCTCGGCTCGCTGGAACGCAAGCTCGACGCAGCGCTGGATGATTGACTGGTCAACCTCGGAGAGGGACTGCCCGGACTCGGCGGCGGAGGCACCCGCCTGCGCCAGCATCGCGTCGATTTTGAACGCTATCTGCTCGGTGCGGGGCATGTGCTCCACGGACACCGTGTCGAAAGGGTTCAGGAACGTATCCGTGCCCACGCCGAAGTGGTAGGTGGTGCCGCCGTAGCGCTCGGCGATGGCCGTGTACTCACCGGCGCGGTCGATGACGTAAATCTCGTCCGTGGGGTTGGAGAAGATGGTGCCGGTCATCTCGGTCTTGGTGAACATGCCCTTGCCCGAACCGGTCTTGCCGCAGACGAAGCCCATGGGGCTTGTCAGGCGCTTGCGATTGCACATGACGAGGTTGCGGGAATGTTTGTTCTGGCCGTAGTAGTTTCCACCGGCGTCGTCAAGCTCCTGCGTCGCGAAGGGCACGAGGATGGCGACCTGCGCGGTGGTGAACATGCGGCTAATCTCGACATGGTTGTGGCCGAGGGGCAGCACGGAGTTGAGGCCCCGGCGTTGCCGGTAGTCGTAGGTGTCCACCTCGATGGAGTTCTGCCGCGCCGTGGAGATGATGCGCATGACCTGAGCGTCGAGCTGCTGCTTGCTCTCCGCGTAGGTGTAAATCAAGCCGGTGAAGACGTAGAGGCGCTGGTTCTTGTTCTGCAAGTGGTCAAGGACGTCCTCCGTCTCCTCCTTGGAATATTTGAGTTCCTGCGGCAAGATGGAGAAGTCATAACCCTTGTTCACGGCGCTGCGCTGCTCCTCGATTATCTCCTTGTCAATCCACGCGCTGCGGGTGCGGACGAAGTTGATGGCCTTGGACTTGTCCATGGGCTGCACGAACCATGTGACCGCCATGGGGAGCGGCAGGTCAACGATGTCGGCAAGTGCCCGGTCGGAAAGCTCGGAACCGAACTTCTTCATGACCAAGACCTGACCGTACACCCCGTTGTCCAGCTTGAAGCAGTCGTTGAACATGCCGTCCGGTCGCCAGTCAATCTGCGTCGGGGCGATGCAGTCCTTAGTGGTCTGCACGCGCTTGGCGGAGATGTCCTTCTGGTAGTCGAAATAGAACGGCTTGTAGGGGTTCAGGAGCGAATGGATGACCGACAACCGCTGGGTGCCGTTCATCAGGTGGGCCTTGGACCCCATGGAGTTTAAGATGCGGCTGGATTCCGTCTCGATGCGAGAGAGCTGGCGTGCCGCGTCGTCCGCCGTCTCGGCGGTGACCGAGTAGGTCAGGTAGCGGTTGCGGCGGATGTTGGACACGCCCTCGCGCACCTTGTCGTTCAGGATGTCGTTGAACACCTGCGCGTCATTGCGGGCGGCGTCATTCCCCTGACGGGCGACATCGAAGAACTTCCGGTTGCCGACCTCCTCCTTGAGCAGCGGCGTGTTGATGACGCTCATCTGGACCAGCGTGTTCGCGCCGAACTGGTCGTACAGGCGCGTGAGTGCGGAGAACATGGATTTCTGCTGCTCGTCGCGCACGGAGTGGTAGCTGGTGTCGCCGAAGGCTATGGAGGAGGAGAACAGGCCCTCCTCGACCTCGCAGATGCCGTCTTGATACATGCGGTTGTAGCCGATGTAGTTCACCACGTCCTTCGCGCCCTCGCGCTTGCGGCGTGCGTCCGCCGTCTTCGAGGTGAGTTCCTTGTCGCGGTCCTTGAGTTGGGACTTCACGGACGTGTAGCTCTTGCGGGCCTCCTTCTCGGCCAGCTTCGCCTCCTTCTTGAGGCGTGCGACCTCCCGTTTGGCCTGCCTCTTCTCCTTGCGGGACATCTTCTTGCCAGCCACGGTGGGAGCACCGGCGACGGAGCCGAGCGCCGCCACATCGACCGAGCCGTTATCGGCATCCATGGGGCGGTCGTTGCCGAACCCCTCACCGGAGGTGTGGACGAACTGCTCGATGTCGAAGTTCGCCTCGGTGTCAGTTGATGACACGTCCCGCACGGGGGGAGTAGGATTCGATTCCCTTGAGGCTGCATTGCTTTCGATAGTGTTTCCCATAGACCCTTCCTTTCTTGACGTTCTTCCCATCGGGCGAGCCGATGAGACCGCTGAGTTGCATAGAGGGGACGTAGAAGACGCGCTCCACGCCGAAGTTCGCCTTAAGCCAGAGTGCGACGAACTGCTCGAAGGGCATGCCCTTCGGGCGGATGAAGCCGCAGCACCAGAACGGGAGGCTCACGGCGTAGATGAGCATCATGTTGTCGCCGACGTTCCAGCCCAACACGAAGTAGATGTAGAGGCCGGTGAGGACGGAGCAACCGAGCGCACCCGCGATTGACGCGAGGGTGCGCCCGGTCATCTTGCCCACGACCTTGGGCTGGTACTCGGCGATGTCCTTATGTACCGCTACGGATAGCATATAGGCACCGCCCCTTTCTTAGAGTCCGCCCGCCCAACCGGTGTTGAGCTGGCCGAAGTAGATGGCGGCACCCACGACGATGGCACCGCCGACAATCATGGCGATTGCGCCACTGAGCTGGCCTCCGCCGCCCTGCATGCCGTCCTTGATGGTCATGCCGAGGTTGATGAGGCCGAAGACGACGAGCACGCCGCCGAGGAACGTCACGCCCTGCGTGAGCATGTTCACTGCGTTATCGAGCATAGTTGTTTACATCCTTTCTGATTCAGTCTATTGAGTGTCTGCATACACGCGGCCTAGAAGCCCGTGAAGCCGTAGATGGCCGCGAACCCGGTCACGGCGGCACCGGCGGCAATCATGGCGATGGCCTTCCGAAGTTCGCCGCCTCCCGCTCGCGCCCCGTCCCTCAGATTCATCCCGAGGTAAAGGAGGCCGAGGAAGATGACCGTGCAGCCTATGTAGGCGATGGGCTTCGCGGCGAGCCTGACGAGTTCTTCCAATGTCCTTTCACCGTCCTCTCCTTTCTTGCCCGTGAGCCGCATACGCGGCGCACCGCCGGAAGCGGATGCGCCGCCGAGTCAACATAGATTATAACCGCTTGCGAAAGCGGCTCGGAAAATCACCGCTTCTCGCCGGTATCGCCGTCATCATGGTCGTCATACGGCTCGCATCCGCCCTCCAAGTAGCGCTTGAAGTCGAACGGCTTGTCGTGCAAGCGCTTTGGGTTGCGCTTGTCCACGATGTAGCAGTAGCGCTTGTGGGTGTGCGGGTCGAACTTGTCGTCCATGAGCGGGTTGGTGCCCGCGATGAGCAGGATTGCCTTCCTGCGGCTCATCTTGCCGATTTCCGCCGCGTCGATGAGGTCGCGGCCCTGTATCTGCAAGTTCTTAGAGGCTGACCCTGACTGTCCTGTACTCTCCCCGTAGGTCATCTGGTTGATGGTCTGCTTGCCAATCATCTCCGCGATTTCCTTGTTGGTGGAGTTCGACTTGCCGCCGAGGAACAGGGTGGAGTCGCAGCAGTCCACGATGGTCTGCGCCTTCTTGTCGTACTTCGATTCGAGCTGGGACATGGATTGCAGGATGATGGTGATGCCGATGTTGCGCGAGCGCGTGACGGCGATGGTCTCCTCAATCTGCGGGATGGTCCCGATGTTCGCGAACTCGTCGAAGATGAAGTGGACGGGCGTCGGCAGCTTGCCGCCGTAGTCGGTGAGCGCCTTGCGGCAGAGCTGGTCGATGCACTGCCACATCATGATGGCGAACAGGAAGGAGAGCGTCTTGTCGGTATCCGAGAGGATGCCGAAGACCGCCACCTTCGCGTCCGGGTCGCCGAGAGTGTCAAGCTCCATCTCATCGTATTCGAGCAGGCTGCGCACACCGGCGGTGGCGATGGGAGCGAGGCGCACGTTGCAGGAGATGATGATGGACTTGAGGGTCTTGCCCGCCGCGACCTTGAAGTTCTTGTAGTTCATGAGGGCGAAGTCCTCATCGGGCGACAGACCGCCGCAGTCGGCGGGTCGCACGCCGTCGGAGTTGCGCTTGAGGTTGGTAGGCTCCCACGACCAATCCGAGTCTCCGGTCGCGTTGCCCGTCCCGAAGCTGCGGGAGAGGCCGGAGACGCCCATCGACGGCGCGGGGGCACCGCCCTCGCTCGGGATGTAGCGCTTTCCCTCCTCGATTTGCAGGAAAAGCAGGTCGAGCGGGGATTTGAAGTTCTCATCGTTCTCGCGGGCCTCGGCCATGGAGAGCAGCGTCAGCAGGCTCGACAGGTTGTAGTCCTCCGGCGGGAACCAGTCGCGCAGCAGCGCGATGAGGGAGGTGTACAGCATCTTCTCGGAGTTCTCCCAGAATGGGTCTCCCGCCTTGCCGTCGCCATTGGTGTTCATGATGTAGCAGTTGACGAACGACAGGATGTCGGTGTCCGTCTTCACGTACTTGAGCGGGTTGTAGTGCATGGATTCATCGAGATTGATGGTGTTGAACGACTTCACCTTGTAGCCGTTGTCCGTGAACAGGAACCCCGCGTCCTTGAGGAGCGTGCCCTTGGGGTCGGTGATGAAATAGCTCGTGTTGAGCTGACAGATGTTCGGGGTGACGTAGTTGAACGTCTTGCCGGAGCCGGAGCCGCCCACGACCAGAACGTTCAGGTTGCGGTCGAGTTCGGGGTTGAACTTGGGGCGATGCAGGGCGAGGCCGAAGTTCTGCGTGAAGATGAGGTTGTTGTCCTCCGTGGTGAGGTCGCGGAACTGCTTGCCCTCCTTGAGCGTGCCCCATCGTGCCGAACCGCTCTCCTCACCGGCGCGGAAGTTGCCCACGAAGGCGAGGTAGCGCAGCCAGAAGAGCCAGACGATGATGCACATGGTCAGGCCCGCCAGCATGGCGTTGGGGGACATGTCGAGATGGGTGGGTGTATCGGCGATGAGGGGCCACATGAGGGCGAAGCCGTCGCCCCAGTGCTCGAAGAACTGCCCGCCGAGGGACGCCACCGCCTCCCAATAGCGATTCCCAAGATAGAAACCTACGACGGAGACCAACAGCGTCACCAAAGCCGAGGTCGCGACCTTCTTGTTGATTTCAGGGTTTCCCTTGCCTTGAGCCATAAGCGACCCTCCTTCCTAACCCTCGCGTCCCGGCAGGGCGCGGGAGAGCGAGACGGCGATGGAGGCGCGGGTGGTCGGCGCGGTTCCCTGCGCGAAGCGCTTGTAGCACCCGAGGCAGAAATCGTCCTCGGGGCGGATGCCGTTGGTGTCACGGGGGCAGGTGCCGTCGTTGCGCTCAAGAGCCGTCGGCTCCCAACTCATGGTGATGCCGTCCGCGCTGATGACGCGCTTGCAGCCCGACTCTATCTCGTAGAACAGGTCCCCGAGGTCGGTGGCGGCTGAACCCGGTGCGGAGGGACACGCCGCGTCGAGGAGCGCCTTGAGGTTTCCGACCGTCCGCTGCTCCAATGAGCACCAGTCACGCAGGTATCCGAGGCAGGCGTAGAGGAGCTGCCTCGCGCTCTTCTTGAAAGCCGCGTCCCCGTCGCACTCATCGCGCAGGACGCTGGCGCTTATCACCGCGTCGGCGATGGCCTCGATGTCGCTATCGGATTCCATGGCCTGCAAGGGGTTCCACGCAAGACTCTCCGGCAGGTACTCGTTCATATGGGTCATATCAGGCTCCCTTCTAGCGCTCTTGCTGGAACTGGTCGGAGATGTCGCGGTCGGGGGAGTCGTTGGTCTGCGAGAGCTGCTTACTCGCGGCGCGGCACTCCTTGGCCTGAGAGTTCAGGTCGTACTTCTCGCGGCTACGGTCGGACTGCTCGCGCACCGTGGTCGGCGAGACATCCGTGTTCGACCCGTCCTTCTCCATGCGGGCGGTGTTCGTCGCTGTGTCCATACTGTCATGCGATTTGATGTTCTGGTCAAGCGAGGGGGTCCTACCGTCCGTGTCGAGGGAACCGTCGATTACCGGGGGAGTTGGCGGGTTTGGCGGGTCGTTGCGCCCATTATCGAACTCGATACCCAGTTCCTCCGGCATGAGACCGGGGAATCGCGCCTCCACTGCCTTGATGACATCCTGCTTGTACTTCTGGTCAACGACGAACCCCATCTTGCCGTCTGGGCGGTCTCGGGTCTCGATGCCGCGCTCCTCAAGGTCGCTGCGCACCGCGTTGCAGATGAGGTTCAGGTCCTTCTGAGGTGGGATGGGCGCATGGACGTCTGCGCGGTCGATGCCACTCGGTTCCTTGGGTGTGTTCTTCTCGAACCAGTCGAGGGTGGCATCGCAGTGGTACTTGTCACCCGCCAGGGTCTTTGCATTGACCGGCCAGTCCATGCTCTTATCAAATTCGAGCATTTCGCCGTTCTCGCCTTGACGGCCCTCATAGAACTGCAATTCTCCGTCATCATTGAGGCGAGTACCTATGCCGTTTTCGGCGAGTATCGCCTTGAAATCCTCCAAGTCACGGCACTGCTCGCGTGCTGCGAGCACCTTGTCGCAGATGAGGGCAGTGTGGTTGTACGGGTCGTTGGCGAGGTCATGTACGACCTGCTCACTGTGATTGGATGTCGGCGTTTCGCCGATGGAGTCCTTCACGGGCGGAGTATTACGGGTGTCGCGGTCGGGTTCGCGGGTATTTTCGGTATGGGGTAGGTCCGGCATGTTCTTGACAAGTTTGAAACCCTTTGGTGGCTTGTTGGGCAACGGCTTTCCCTTAGCCAGAAGCTCCGCGATTTCTCGATTTTTCAGCGTGGTCATGACTTCGGAGAACTGAGGTACGCAATCTTGCAGCTTTTTTAGGTCGTCTTTTACGAAAACGATATATCCGTTGTCGTTACCATCCGAGAGCGCGGCAGCAAAGACATCGTTCTCCTTGCAGACTTGTGCAAAATATGCGGCGTCATTCTTATTGCCGAACGGTACGCAAGCCTGTTCTTTATTTGCCATTGCTTTGGCAAGATAAGCAGCCTCTTCCTTTGAGAGTCCCATCCTCTCAGCTCTTGCTTGATACCAGCCTAAAACAGTTTGATGTACAAGGGTCTTCGCATACTCTTGCATCAGATTCTCGGCATTACGCTCCATGAACCTGAATAGCATCTCACCTACGTCGTCTCCAAAATCTTGCGCCATGGTCATCTTCCTTTCTACTCGTGGACGCAGCGGGGCGCGGATGTCCCGACACCCCTTTCGCCGCATTATATCCGAGCACCCGCACGGTGCCCCACATCCCATACACGCAGACGGGGGAGTTGGTTGCCAACGAGGGAGGTGGAAGAGGGTAGATGGTGTGCATCGAATGTCATCTAACGCCATCAGAGGTAATCTACGGTAATCATCGCTCATTTTTTTCAGTCCAGTACGGTGCCTGAAAGTAAAGCATCTCCACGTTTTCTACACATCCCTCCTTCTGAGAACCTTTTTCCCCGGCAAACGACCGGCGGCGTATCGTGTTCCTTGTGGAAAGGAGGAATCACGATGATTTCAGAAGAAGAGAAACTGGCGGCAGTCAAGATGTTCTGCGCCTATTGCAGAAGGACGCTTCGCAACGCGAGGACGGACATCATTCGCAAGCAGGCGCGTGAGGCGCGATGGGAGACCGTGTTCTCCGACATGCACGAGAGCGAGCTGAACAGGCTGGCCTCACCCGATGACCTCATATCGGAGGAGGTCGTGTTCGAGGTGGTCGGTCGGGAGGTCGTGGTGATGGATACCGTTCTCGCCGATGCCATCCATGGCCTCTCCAAAGGCGACCAAGCCATCGTCCTGCTCTACTACTTCGCGGAGTGGACGGACAGGCGCATCGCCGAGGAGCTTGGGTGCCCTCGCTCCACGGTCCAGTTCCGGCGCTCGAAGGCGCTCCTCGCGCTGAGGGCGCGTTTGGAGGAGGTGATGGGCGATGATGAGCTATGAGGTAATGGTCGCGGCGGTCTCAGGCGACCCCGTTGCAATGCAGAAGGTCCTCGCCTATTTCGACGGCTATATGGACCAGCTCTGCACGCACGCCTTCCTCGATGAGTCTGGGCGCGTCGAGTACGGGGTCGATACCCTGAGAAAGACGCAGCTCCAAGGAAAGCTGCTCGCCGCGATGCTGCGGTTCGAGCCGTGACAGGGAGGTGGGCGCATGGGCGCGAAGGACATACCCGTATGGGAGAAGTACACGCTCACCATCGAGGAAGCGGCCCGGTACTTCCGCATAGGCGAGGGCAAGTTGCGCCGCCTTGCCTCGGAGATGCCGCCGCCTGACTGGGTGGTGATGAACGGCAACCGCGTTCAGGTCAAACGCAAGGCGTTCGAGCGGTTCATCGACTCGACGGACGTGATTTAGAGGATGAAAAAGAGCCTTGGATATGCTATAATGAAAGTAGCATACCAAGGCTCTTTCCATATGGAAGGAGCGATATATGGATGTCACAGAAAAGACGGGACAACAGAAATAGGGTACTGAACACCGGCGAGAGCCAGAGGACCAACGGACTCTACGTCTTCAAATACATCGACAGGGACAAAAAACCGAAGTTCGTCTACTCATGGCGGCTGGTGGAGACCGACAGGCTCCCTGCCGGTAAGAGGCCGTGCAAGCCGCTGCGCGAGAAGGAGCGCGAGATACGCCGCGACCTTGAGGACGGGATAGACCCCATCGGCAAGAAGATGACGGTCAGCCAGCTCTACGCGAAGTTCACGAGATGCCGCCTCGATGTGCGCGAGGGGACGGAGAGGTCGAGGGCGCAGCTCAAGCGACTCCTCTCCGAGGATGCGATAGGCTCGCGGGAGATAGGCGGCGTGAAGCCGTCCGACGCGAAGGAATGGGCGCAGCGCATGAAGTCCAAGGGCTTCGCCTACTCCACCATCTCCAACCACAAGCGGTCGCTCAAGGCGGCGTTCTACTTGGCGATAGCCGATGACTGCGTACGCAAGAACCCGTTCGATTTCAAGCTCGCGACCGTCATCAAGAGGGACGTGACGGAGAGGGAGCCGCTGAGTCGGGAACAGGTGGACGCGCTGCTCGGTTTCATGCGGTCGGATGCCGTCTACCACAGGTACATCGACGAGGCGGTCATCCTCCTCGGGACGGGGCTGCGCATATCGGAGATGTGCGGACTGACCGAGACGGACATCGACCTGACGAACAGGGTGATTTTCGTGGACCACCAGCTCGCCCGCGCAGTCGGCGGGGGATACCGGGTCGATGAGCCTAAGACGGAGAGCGGCAAGCGCTACATCTACATGACCGACGAGGTGATGGCCGCGTTCGAGCATGTCATGGCATCGAGGCCGAAGGCGAAGCCCCTGAGCGTCGATGGGCGAACGGGCTTCATCTTCCTCAACAGGGACGGGCTGCCGAGGGTCGGCGGCGATTACGACCGGGTGTTCAGGGGACTGAGGCGCAAGTACGCGAAGGGCGGGGGAGTGGCGCTTCCCGAGGACATGACGCCGCACACGCTGCGCCACACGTTCTGCACGGAGATGGCGAAGGCGGGCATGAACCCGAAGGCGCTGCAATACATCATGGGCCATAAGGACATCAAGATGACGCTCGGGTACTACGCCCATATGGACGGCTGCACGGCTGCGGAGGAGATGCGACGCGTCGCGGCGTAGCAAAAACGCGTTTTACTACTCGTTTTACTACTCACGGCCATCAAGATGCGCCGGGATTCGCCAAGATACGGGAGCTTCCCCAAAAGGCGAAAAAGCCGGGAACGCCCTTGGAATCGGGCTTCACCGGCTTTCGGGAAGTTATGGGAACATGCTGGAAAATGTCGCGTTGATTTAGGAAGAATTTTGTCCAAAAATATGTTGCATATACAACAAAAACAATATAATAAAATACAAACCGCTTGCTATTTCTTTCACATATGTTAAAATATAGTCAAAGCAGTTTTTCTATAGCAACCTGTGCGGTCGTTGGCACATTTATTACAGATATGACTATATGCTCTGTAAATATGTGAGGCATAATAAGATGTCGTCCGGCGATAAGGGCGTGCAGGGTCTTCAATACCTTAATTATTTTTCATATTCCCTGAAATTCTTGCTTTTAAATGTTTCATTATTTTATTTAAAGCAGGATAAGAGGGCTTTTACTACACAGATATTTCCTGCTTTAGTGTTTTCAAATGAAGGAGGATTTTATATGAGTGGTAACAGAGAGTACAAAAGTGATGTTTTCAGTATGCTGATGCAGGATAAGGAAAGAGCCTTACAGCTGTATAACGCAATGAATGGGTCTAGCTATGACAATCCGGAGGACGTTGAGATGGTGATTCACGATGGCGGCATTTCACTTTCGGTCAGAAATGATGCATCGTTTATCGTGGATGCGAGATTGAGCATATATGAGCATCAGTCCACAGTTTGTCCTAATATGCCGGTGAGAAGTCTTATTTATTTCAGTGTGATATTGTCAGATATGCTCAGCGACAAGAAAAAAGGAACAAAAAGTGGCAAGAACATCTATGGCAGAAGACTGGTAAAGATACCGACACCACATTTTGTGGTATTTTACAATGGTGAGGAGGAACAGCCGGAGGTTCAGGAGCTTAAGCTGTCCGATGCGTTTGAGAAGCCGACCGACGAGCCGAATCTTGAGCTTAAATGTAAGGTGTACAATATAAACGACGGAAAGAACAAGGCTATTATGGAGTCCTGTGGCTGGCTGAATGATTATATGACATTTGTAAATAAGGTCAGAGAGTATCATGCAGACGGGGCATTTGATGATCTGGCTATAGATATTGAGAAGGCTATAGACTATTGTATTGACAATGATATTCTGAAGGAGTTTCTAAAGACTTACAGAAGTGAGGTGACGAAGAGTATGCAGTTAAATTACGAATTTGACAGGCAGCTTGAGCTTGAAAGAGCTGATGCTATCGAGGAAGGATTAGAACAAGGATTAGAACAAGGATTAGAACAAGGAATAGAATTGATTAACCAGCTAAATCAGATTTTATTGTCCGAAGGCAAATATGATGAATTGCAGAAAGCTTCAAAGGATAAGGAGTATCAAAAAAAGCTTCTTGCAGAGTATGGACTTCTCAATGAGAAGCAAGGTGAATAAATGAGACAAAAAGAACTCGAAAAATGGTTAAAGATAGTAATAATAGCAGTAGCACTTTGCGGATTAGTGGTCTGTGCGGTTGCCATACCATGGATAGGGCATGTGCTTATTGCGTCTGATCCACAGCTTTCTGATATGTATATACCATGGCTTGTGCTGTTTATCATCAGTGCAATTCCGTGTTATGTTATATTGTATCTGGGCTGGAGGGTAGCTGTAAATATCGGAAAAGACAGGTCGTTTTCATTAGAGAATGCAAGACATATAAAGCTGGCATCGAAAATAATTCTGTTTGATGCATTGTATTTTTTTGTTGTGAATGTCTGCATGTGGAGGATATATGTGAATCATCCGGGGGTGATACTGGCTCTTGTGTTCATAGTGTTTGCCTGTGTTGTGGCATCGGTCGTGGCGGCGGTTTTGTCACATCTTGTGGTAAAGGCCGCAGATCTGCAGGAGCAGAGTGATTTGACAATATAGCGTGTGCGCTACAGTTTTATTTGAGCGGGAGAGATACATGGAAGGCGAGATTATTTTTAACATAGACGTAATGCTTGCAAAGAGAAAGATGAGCGTTACGGAGCTGTCGCAGCGTGTGGGAATCACCATGGCAAATATATCAATTTTAAAAAACGGCAAGGCAAAGGCAATCAAGGTATCCACGCTTGCAAAGCTATGTGAAGCACTTGACTGTCAGCCGGGAGATTTGCTGGAATATAGAGATTGCTCTTGCGATAAAGGAAAAAATATAGTATCATAAATGATTGGTGTGCGCCACCTTGGGCGTACAAACAGCAACGTATTATGGGAGGCAATTGACAGATGAATAATTATGATGTGATAATCATTGGAGCAGGACCGGGAGGTATCTTCGGAGCATATGAGCTTATCGAGAAGAATCCTGACTGCAAAATAGCGGTTTTTGAGGCAGGACATGAGCTTGCTAAGAGAAAATGTCCTATCGACGGAAAGAAAATAAAGAGCTGTATTTCCTGCAAGAGCTGTTCTATTATGAGTGGTTTTGGCGGGGCAGGTGCTTTTTCAGACGGAAAATACAATATCACAAATGATTTTGGTGGTACTTTGTACGAGCATATCGGCAAGCAGCCGGCCATTGATCTGATGGAATATGTTGACGAGATTAATATGAAGTACGGCGGTGAGGGCACAAAGCTTTATTCTACAGCCGGCACAAAGCTCAAAAAGGTCTGCATGCAGAACAAGCTCAAGCTTTTGGATGCATCGGTCAGACATCTCGGAACTGACATAAACTATGTTGTTCTGGAAAATATGTATGCACATCTGAAGGATAAGGTGGATTTTTATTTCGATACACCTGTTGAGTCGGTAGAGGTGCTGTATGATGAGAATACGGCATGTGCTGATGCTTGCAGTTTAGAAGAGGCTCGCACAGACAATGTATCCGGATATGCAGTAAAAACAGCGGATAGCACATATGAGAGCAGATACTGTATCATCTCAGTTGGAAGAAGCGGAAGCAAGTGGATGGAGAAGGTCTGCAATGACCTTGATATCCCAACCAAGTCAAACCGTGTGGATATCGGTGTGCGTGTTGAGCTTCCAGCTCTGATATTCTCACATCTGACAGATGAGCTGTATGAGAGCAAGATTGTATACAGAACACAGCTTTTTGAGGATAATGTGCGTACCTTCTGCATGAATCCGCATGGCATCGTGGTAAATGAAAATACAAACGGCATCGTAACAGTAAACGGACACAGCTACGAGGGAGCAGACAAGCAGACTGAAAACACGAACTTTGCTCTTCTTGTTGCGAAGCATTTTTCAGAGCCATTCAAGGATAGCAACGGATATGGTGAGAGCATCGCGCGCCTTTCAAATATGCTTGGTGGCGGTGTAATTGTACAGCGCTTTGGTGATCTTGTGAGAGGGCGTCGAAGCAATGAGAAGCGTATTGAGGAAGGACTTGTTACTCCTACACTTTCAGCTACACCGGGAGACTTAAGCCTGGTGCTTCCAAAGAGAATCCTGGACGGAATCATTGAGATGATTTACGCGCTTGACAAGATAGCACCGGGAACTGCAAATGACGATACATTGCTTTACGGCGTAGAGGTCAAGTTCTACAACATGGAGGTAGAGCTTAACGATAAGCTTGAGAGCAAATATAAGGGACTTTACATCATCGGAGACGGAAGCGGTGTGACACATTCACTTTCACATGCGTCGGCAAGCGGCGTGTATGTTGCGCGTGAGATTGAGGCAGAGAGATAGTTGCTGTTCACACCTAACAGTGTGACCAGCAACGATTACAGCCCATTAAAAATGCCTCTACGAGGCAGGGGCTGTAATCACTCAATAATTAACACTATGGCGCATAGCTTGACAGCGTGGTGTCAAGCTTGCGTGTGAACAGTAACTAAAGATGTGCTATATATAAGCAATGATTGAGAATGTATAGATTTAAAATGATATGTGAGAACATAATATTTCTATAATTGGGAAATATTATCATTATGAACTATTGAAATGCTACATTAGTTAGATTAAACTAACTGTGTAGCATTTTTCTTTATTTATAAATATATGCATATGTGGCAGGCTTTCACATATGTATTTTTATGATTAAAGGGTCAAAAGGTATCATCGATGCATGTTTGCATTCAATTCTACAATCATGACATAGAGAAACTGTATTGTAGGATAAAATTGAATCAGAAAAAACATAAGGAGGTTCATAATGAATTATTTAGAAATCGAAAAGGTAGTGGGCAGAGAAATACTTGATTCCAGAGGAAATCCTACAGTTGAGGCAGAGGTTTATCTGGTTGACGGAACTGTTGCAAGAGGCACAGCACCATCAGGAGCTTCAACAGGAGAGTTCGAGGCACTTGAGCTTCGTGACGGAGACAAGAGCAGATATCTGGGCAAGGGTGTTACCGGGGCAGTAGAAAATATAAATACTGTAATCAACGACACATTGACAGGTATGGACGCAAGTGATATCTATGCAATAGATGCGGCTATGATAGAGGCAGATGGCACAAAGGACAAGTCTAAGCTTGGAGCTAATGCCATTCTTGCTGTATCAATTGCGTGTGCGAGGGCGGCAGCTGTATCACTTGATATTCCTCTCTATAGATTTTTAGGTGGTATCTCGGGAAACAGACTTCCTGTACCTATGATGAACATTGTAAACGGTGGATGTCATGCACTCTCATCAGGACTTGACGTGCAGGAGTTTATGATTATGCCGGTAGGTGCGCCTTCCTTCAAGGAGTGTCTCAGATGGTGTGCGGAGGTATTTCATGCACTTGCAGCCATATTAAAGGAGCGCGGTCTTGCCACGTCAGTAGGTGACGAGGGTGGATTTGCACCGGCACTCAAATCTGACGAGGAGGCTATCGAGACAATTCTTGAAGCTGTAAAGAAGGCAGGCTATGAGCCGGGCAAAGATTTCAAGATTGCCATGGATGCCGCATCATCAGAGTGGAAGAGTGAAAAGGGCAAGGGCTTATACAAGCTGCCAAAAGCCGGCACAGAGTATACCTCAGAGGAGCTTATAGAGCACTGGGCAAAGCTCTGTGACAAATATCCTATTATATCAATCGAGGATGGTCTTGATGAGGAGGACTGGGAAGGCTGGCAGAAGCTTACTGCGCGTCTGGGCGATAGGGTACAGCTTGTAGGAGATGACCTGTTCGTAACAAACACTGAGAGACTTGCAAAGGGAATAAGCCTTGGAGCAGGAAATGCAATCCTGATTAAATTAAACCAGATCGGTTCAGTATCAGAGACTCTTGAGGCTATCAAGATGGCACACAAGGCAGGCTATACAGCAATCAGCTCACACCGCTCAGGTGAGACTGCCGACACAACAATTGCAGACCTTGCGGTGGCACTCAACACATGCCAGATAAAGACAGGTGCACCTTCGCGTTCAGAGCGTGTTGCAAAGTATAACCAGCTTTTAAGAATTGAAGAGGAGCTGGGAAAGAGCGCAGTTTATCCGGGAATTAAAGCGTTTAATGTGCAGCAGTAGTTTAAAATAAAACTATATGACTGCATTAAGTCAATATCCATTGGAGTGTCTTTAGGAGAAAATAAGATAAGTAAAGTCGCAGATATCATAATATGGTATCTGCGATTTTTTGTTTTATCAGTAAGCCTTAACATTTTCAAACAACTTTTTCTACGCGTCTCAGGTTACTATTTCCTCATTTTTAATGTGACATTTACCTGACATTTATAACGATTACAACTAAATTATCGAGATACGATAAAAAGTTATTGCAAAACTAAAAACAGCGTAGTACAATTAGCTTGCCGGTAAGTAAAAAATATGAGAAAATAACTACATAGATAGTAAGGAGGTAGCTATGGACAATAATAATATCGGGGGCATGAATCCCCAACAGTTTTCACAGAACACGCCACAGACTTCACAGCCACATATGGGGGTGTCGGGTATTGAACTGCAGAAGATGCAGCAGGAAGCGGAGCAAAGACGGCGTGAGCAAAGCAGGAGAAACGCGGATTTTTTTGGCAGGCTATGTATACCTACGATAATATATGCGCTGCTGTACACCATTTTCCTGTATGAGAATACAGGTGGAATACTTGTTACGTTGTTTGCAATCGTCACAGGAGTATACAGCCTGTATTGTATGAAGATACTTCATATAGAGGCAAAGCCACTCACCATATGGTACAGTGTGATGATGATACTCACAGGCCTTTCGTCAGGCTTGACCGGTAATAAAATTATACAAGGATTTAATTTTTGCTGGATACTTGTGTTTCTTGTTTTTATGCTGCTTCACAATTTCTGCAATGACAGACAGTGGGGGCTCATAAAGTATATCGCTGCGGCATTTCAGGCAGTGTTTGGAGCGATTGGATGTATAGCTGAGCCGTTTATGGATATTGCCGACTATATGAGAAATGAGCGCATGGATAGTGACAATATGGGTAGTGAAAGTGTGGTCGGTGACAGTGCAAATGCAACTGCCGGAGAGGGGCATGTGAAAAAACACAGAATGCTTTATGTGTTTATCGGAATAGCAATTGCCTTTCCTCTGGTTGTGTTGATAGTGGTGCTGCTGTGCTCTGCGGATGCGGTTTTTGCCTCAGTAATAAAGAAAATATTTGCTGATATCAATTTCTTTACAGTGAGCAAGGTTGTATTTCTTTTTGTATTTGCGCTTTTCTCATCGTACTGTGGTATAAAGTATCTGAGCAAGAAGCGTATATCGGATGCACCGGTTGAGACTCCGGCATTTCCGGCTGCAATTGGTATCACTGTAGCTGCAACTATATCAGTGGTATATGTATTTTTCTGTTTTATACAGATTGTGTATCTGTTCGGGGGACTTATGCAGCTTCCAAGTGGTTATACCTACGCCAGGTATGCGAGAGAAGGCTTTTTCCAGCTGCTTTTTGTGTGTATACTGAATGTGGCTATCGTATTGCTCGGAAGTGGATTGTTCAGGAAAAATAAAATATTAAATGTATTTTTAATTTTAATAACTTTATGCACATATATCATGATTGCATCAAGTGCATACCGTATGGGACTGTATGTGTCAGAGTACGGGCTGACAGCCACCAGACTTTGTGTGTTATGGGCACTTGGAGTGATAGCGCTGTTTATGCTCGGAGTGATTTTATCTATATGTAAGCCTGCTTTTTCGCTATTTCGGTACGGAATAATAGTAATCGGGGTATGTTATCTTGTGCTTGCATTTGCAAGGCCTGATTATCTGGTTGCAAGGTACAATACAGTATGTATGGAGGATACAGACTACAAATATCTGATGTCACTTTCCACGGATGCATCCCCGGCGCTTGCGGCAGATGCGGACTTTATGGAAAATAAGGGTATGGTCACCATGTATGCAAGACAGCTGACAGGTGAGACAAATGACAGCTTAAGACAGCTCAATGTATCTCATATAAAGGCTGCACATTTATTCAGGGATAGCATAGATGAGGTAAAGAGCTCACAGCTTATCCTTTTATATGTATATTCGCCTTACGATTCGGGTAGCTATAACAACAATGATACCGGTCTTGATGGCGTGGACAGCATACAGATGGGCTATCATGTGTTAAAGGATACAGAAGATGATGACACAGCCAACTATGATTACGACAGTTATAGCATGGATGATACAAGAGTGGCTGCACCGGTATTTTTCAAATGGGTGGATGCAGTCGAGGTGAAGAAGATTTCCGACAGTGAGCGTATCTTCCTTGCAAAGATTCCGAGAAAGGCATTAAAAGGCAAAGATGGAGTGAATATTGAATACAGATTTAATAAAAATGGAGATGTTATATATTCATCCCAGTACAATGTGATTCTTGACAAGAAAAAAGGACTCAACGAGGTGGAGATGTCATACTATGCCGGAACAGATGGCGTGGATGTGCCTGAGTACAATATTTATGGAAAGTAATAGTTTAAATTGTATATAATTCAAAGTTGATATGGTGAAGTTGATTAAAAACTGCTATACTTAACATGTAGTATAGGTTCTGTCTCTTATACACATCTCCGAGCCCACGAGA
>ENA-UALT01000106-UALT01000106.1-human-gut-metagenome-genome-assembly--contig:-NODE-106-length-28073-cov-10.351881_pt1 | contig 28073 bp, 27 predicted proteins | sample MGYA00243704_ERZ654478 | MGnify/ENA primary metagenome ERZ654478 (study PRJEB26926, sample SAMN06164423) | human gut metagenome | biome: ENVO:00009003; feature: ENVO:2100002; material: ENVO:00002003...
ATATCGTCGGCAGCGTCAGATGTGTATAAGAGACAGAATCATAAGTGGTATAATAGGAATAGTAATGTGCAATAGCATTTCCACGTTATTAATCTAAAAGAAAGAGGGGCACAAAAATGGGTCATAAAACGTTTATTGGCGGTGTTCATCCATATGATGGCAAAGAGCTGTCTAAGGATTCACCAATTAAAGAAGTTTTGCCCAAGGGCGACATGGTATATCCGGTTTCGCAGCATATCGGCGCACCGGCTAAGCCTGTTGTTGCCGTAGGTGACACTGTGTTGAAGGGACAGATGATAGCAGAGGCCGGTGGCTTTGTTTCATCACCTATCTATTCATCAGTGTCAGGAAAAGTTAAGGCTATTGAGAAGCGACGTGTGGCGGTCGGCGATATGGTTGACAGTATTGTTATCGAAAATGATGGCATGTTTACTGAGACAACATATGAGAGCGTCGAGGATGTCACTGCGCTTTCAAAGGAAGAAATCATCGAGAAGGTCAAGAATGCGGGAGTTGTCGGCATGGGCGGTGCCGGTTTCCCTACACATGTAAAGCTTTCTCCAAAGGAGCCGGACAAGATTGAGTATATTATCGCAAACTGCGCAGAGTGTGAGCCTTACCTCACATCTGACTACAGACGTATGCTTGAGAATCCTGAGGAATTAATTGGCGGCATGAAGATCATACTTCAGCTTTTTGACAATGCAAAGGGTATTCTTGGTATAGAGGATAATAAGCCTGACTGTATCGAAAAACTCACAGAGCTCACGAAGGATGAGCCGCGTATTGAGGTCTGTCCGCTTATGACAAAGTACCCACAGGGTGGTGAGAGACAGCTCATCTATGCTACAACCGGCAGAGCCATCAATTCTAAGATGCTCCCTGCTGATGCAGGCTGTATCGTTGATAATGTAGAGACAATTATTGCTGTATACAATGCTGTAAAGAATGGACAGCCAGTCCTTAAGCGTATTTCAACAGTTACAGGAGATGCTGTGAAGAATCCTTCCAATATTTTATATAGCATCGGTACATCATATCAGGAGCTGGTTGATGCTGCAGGTGGCTTTAAGAGCCAGCCGGAGAAGATTATATCAGGCGGTCCTATGATGGGCTTTGCCATGTTTAGTCTTGATATCCCTACTACAAAGACCTCTTCATCAATACTGTGCTTCACACATGATGAGGTGGCAGCATTTGAGCCACAGGCCTGCATTAACTGCGGTCGTTGCGTGGAGGCATGTCCTGAGCAGCTCATTCCAAGCCGTCTTGCGAAGTTTGGTTTGCGTGGACAGATGGATGAGTTTGAGAAGTGGCACGGACTTGAGTGTATTGAGTGTGGAAGCTGTTCATTTGCATGTCCGTCAAGGAGACAGGTGGCTCAGCCTATTAAGACAATGAAGAAGCTTGTTCTCGCTGAAAAGAGAAAACAGGCCAGCAAAAAATAAAGAAAGAGGTGGATTAAAGTGAGTGATTTATTTCATGTTTCATCATCACCACATGTACGTGCCAAGGATTCCACTGACAGAATAATGCTTTATGTCATTATAGCATTACTCCCGGCAAGTCTTTTTGGTATTTACAATTTTGGATTTAGAGCACTTTTTATCATTCTGCTTACCATCGCATCGTGTGTGGCATCAGAATGGGTGTTTGACTACATAGTTAAGAAAAAGAGCACAATTACCGACCTTAGTGCGGTTGTTACAGGACTGCTTTTAGCACTAAACCTTCCGGTTTCGCTTCCGTGGTGGGAGGCTGTACTCGGTGGAGTATTTGCAATCATCATTGTCAAGTGTATGTTCGGAGGACTTGGACAGAACTTTATGAACCCGGCACTTGGTGGAAGATGCTTCCTTCTCATCGCATTTGCGGCTGACATGACTAATTTCAATGTCACAAGAAACGGTGTGGATGTATACTCAGGAGCAACACCACTTGCGCTCATCAAAAATGAGGGGCTTTCAAGTGTCAATGTAAGGGATATGCTTATAGGAAATACTGCAGGAACTATTGGTGAGACATCAGTTATAGCTATTTTAATAGGTGCTATCATCATGATTTTACTTGGAGTCATTGATTTAAAGATTCCTGCATCCTACATTATTACATTTGCTGTTTTCATGTTCCTTTTCGGAGCACAGCAGTTTGATATCAACTATGTTGTTGCAGAGCTCTGCGGTGGCGGACTGATGCTCGGTGCATTTTTCATGGCGACTGATTATGTCACAAGCCCGATTACGCCGATGGGAAAGATAATATTCGGTATCTGCTGTGGTATATTGACAGGAGTATTCCGTTGCTTCGGTGCCAATGCAGAGGGTGTTTCCTTTGCTATCATCTTAAGCAACTGCCTTGTTCCTATTATTGAGAAGGTTTCTATCCCAAGAGCCTTTGGTATGGTAAAGGAGGCAAAGAAGAATGAATAAACGTATTGTACATGACGCTTTGATTTTAACTGCCTTTACTCTGGTGCTTGGTTTTATTCTTGCCCTGGTTCAGGGAATCACGGCAGAGCCTATCGACAAGGCCAATAAAGCAGCAGCACAGAAAGCATATCAGGCAGTATTTTCGGATGCAAAATCATTTGAGAAATATGATTATGATGCTGATGAAGCTGATAAGCTTGTATCTGATGCGGGCTACAAGGATACAATCGATGATATTGAGACTGCCCTTGATTCAAACAAGGAGACATTAGGCTATGTCATCACAGTTACAGCCAAGGATGGTAGCCAGGGAAGTATCACATTCTCTGTAGGTATCAAGAATGATGGTACTGTAAACGGTTACTCAATCACAAGTATCAGTGAGACTCCGGGACTTGGAATGAAGGCCGAGGAGGCTGATTTCTACAAGCAGTTTGAGAACAAGAAAGTAGACAAGTTCGACGTTGTAAAGGCCACACCTTCAAAGGATGATGAGATTGAGGCCATCACAGGCTCAACAATCACATCAAAGGCTATGGCCAACGGCTGCAACGCAGCTATTACTTACTTCCAGAATAAATTACAGGGAGGTGCCAACTAATGAACAAATATGTAGAACGTTTATATAATGGTATCATTAAGGAAAATCCTACCTTTGTACTTATGCTTGGTATGTGTCCTACACTGGCTGTTACATCCAGTGCCATAAACGGACTTGGAATGGGACTTTCCACCACGGTGGTACTTATATGTTCAAACCTTTTGATTTCACTTTTCAGAAAAGTGATTCCTAACGGAGTGCGTATGCCGGCGTATATCGTCATAGTTGCATCTCTTGTTACAGTAGTACAGTTTTTAATGCAGGCTTATCTGCCTAGCCTTTCAGCAGCACTTGGTGTATACATCCCACTTATCGTGGTTAACTGTATTATCCTCGGACGTGCCGAGAGCTATGCTTCAAAGAATCCGCCTGTAGAGTCTATCTTTGATGGAATGGGAATGGGACTTGGATTTACCATGGGTCTTACAATAATCGGACTTATCCGTGAAATCTTAGGTGCAGGAACATTCTTCAACATCAAGATTTTCGGTGACTGGTTTACACCAATCACAATCTTTATCATGGCACCGGGAGCTTTCCTCGTACTAGGCTTCCTCGTTGCAGGCATGAATATCATCCGTAAAAAGATGGAAGCAAAGGGTACACCTCTTGCAGAGCCGGCAGGCTGCCTTTCAGGAGACTGTGCACATTGTGGAGCATCATGTCCATCAGCAAAAGCAGCACAGGCTGCTGTTGCGCCTAACACTACAGAGGGAGGGGATAAATAATGGGTACATTAGGTCATTTACTGCTCATTGCAGTAGCATATGCAATAGTTAACAACGTAGTACTTAGCCAGTTCCTTGGTATCTGTCCTTTCCTCGGCGTATCAAAGAACACAAAAACTGCTGCCGGAATGGGTGGTGCGGTAATTTTCGTTATCACAATCGCCACATTCGTTACACAGCTTATTTACAATTTTATATTGTATCCGCTTAATCTGTCATATTTACAGACTATCGTGTTCATTCTTGTAATTGCAGCACTTGTTCAGTTTGTAGAGATGTTCTTAAAGAAACAGATGCCGCCTCTTTACAAGGCACTCGGTGTGTATCTGCCTCTTATCACAACAAACTGTGCCGTACTCGGTGTAGCACTTAACAGTGTAACAAAGGGCTACAATATTTTAGAGAGTGTAGTTTACGGCTTTGCCACAGCTTTTGGTTTCTTTATTGCCATCGTGCTTATGGCTGGTGTACGTGAGAAGATTGAGTATAATGATATTCCAAAGCCTTTCCAGGGAACAGCCATCGTGCTTCTTACAGCATGTCTTATGGCTATCGCCTTTATGGGATTCTCAGGAATGGTTTCTGTATAGGATTGGAGGAAAAGTGATATGAATGTTACTGCGATTATTATTGCAGCTTTAGTTGTTGGAGCTGTCGGTATAATTCTTGGATTTTTCCTCGGTATTTCAGGAGAAAAATTCAAAGTAGAGGTTGACCCGAGAGAGGAAGCAATACTTGAGGTGCTTCCGGGCAACAACTGTGGTGGTTGTGGATATGCCGGATGCTCCGGACTTGCTGCCGCCATTGCAAAGGGAGAGGCACCGGTAGGACAGTGTCCTGTAGGTGGAGATCCTGTTGCGGCAAAGGTCAGCGAGATTATGGGTGTAAAGGTTGAGGCCGGAGTAAAGAAGGTTGCATTTGTAAAGTGCGCCGGCACCTGCGACAAAGCAAATACAGACTACGACTATACAGGAGTAGAGGATTGTGTTGCCATGTCATTTGTACCGGGCGGCGGACCTAAGTCATGTAATTATGGCTGCCTCGGCTATGGAAGCTGTGTGAAGGCATGTCCTTTTGATTCAATCCATGTGGTTGACGGAGTTGCATGCGTTAATCCGCTTACATGCAAGGCCTGCGGCAAGTGCGTAGAGGCTTGTCCAAAGCACCTCATCGAGCTTATTCCATATGACACAAAGCACGTTGTAAAGTGCAGCTCAAAGGATAAGGGCAAGGATGTCATGAAGGCATGCTCAGTGGGCTGTATCGGTTGTCATCTGTGCGAGAAGAACTGTCCGTCAGATGCTGTCCATGTAGTAGACAATGTAGCTTATATTGATCAGGAGAAATGTACAGGCTGCGGAATCTGCGCAGAGAAGTGTCCAAAGAAGATTATTCTGTAATGAATAAAAGCTGTCACATATCATTATGATATGTGGCAGCTTTTTTATAAGCTTTAGGCAGCTATTCTGTGCTTACGTTATACTCATCTGATGTCGTGATAATGCTATAATCATCTGTCACAAATATTGCCTCAACACCGGAAAGGGAATTGATAAGCTCCTTTGCTTTATCAATGCCAAGAGCAAAGCATGTGGTGCTTAAGGCATCTCCGTCGCAGGAGGAGTCACTTATGATGGTGACAGAGTATAGATTATTTTTGACGGGATAGCCGGTTGTGGTGTCCAGTATATGGTGATATAGCTTGCCGTCTACTCTGTAGTACCGCTCGCAGATGCCGGAGGTGACGACGGATTTGTCCTTGATTTTGACAGTGCATATGGGCTCACCACTCTCGTCGAATGGCTTTTGTATGCCGACTGTATAATCACTTCCGTCGGATTTTTTACCGACAGTGAGGACATTTCCACCCAGGTTTATGATGCCTGAGGTGATTTTTTTGGACTGTAAATAAGCCTTCATCTTATCGGCGATAAAGCCCTTTGCGATTCCACCAAGGTCAAGCTTTGCTTTTGAATCGGTTAGCATCACATCGTTTCCGTTAATTTGTATATTGCGGTAATTTACATGTGACAGCTCGCTTTGTATCTGCGCATCAGACGGAACGACTGATGCATCCACCTCATTATCTTTAGAGTCGGTATTTTCAGCTATTTCGGAAAAATTCCACAAATCAGACAGTTTTCCTATAGTGATATCAAACCTGCCGTCACTTGTGTCGCCGTATTCGATGCCCTTTTTTATGAGCTCAAGTGTATCATCGCTTACTGTGACATATTCTTTGCCGGCAGCGTCATTTATTTTGCTCACCTCTGAGTAACTAACTGTGTTTGACAGCATATCCTCATATTTCTTTGCCATATCAAAGCAGTCGTCTATGTATTTCTCGTCGGTAGTGCCATAAAGCGTAATCTGTATTATCGTATCAAAGTAGAAGCCCTGTTTGGAAACCTTCTGCTGAGCCTTGGGCTTTAATTCACATGCAGACAGGCTTCCTGTTATTGTGGCAAGCGCCAAAAGGACAGGGACAAGGTGTTTTAGTTTATTTTTCATAGTGCATCCTTTTTTAATTTCCTGGTTGTAAATTATTTATAGTTAAAGCTTAAATAGTAAAAGCATAAATATAACTTTGCGTCCGGGCTTTATGAAATTTAAAACCGAAAGCAACAGAAATATAATAACACAAAATAAAAAAATGAGACAGTAGTAAAAATGATTTTGTATTTTGCATGAATATATGGTAAAGTAGTAAATGTATGCGTAATGTAATTATGTATGCATTTAGACTTACAATAGGAAAGATGATAGAAATGAGTTTTTTGGACAATTATAAAAGAGTGGTAATAAAGATAGGTTCATCGACGCTGACACATGCAGAGACGGGAAGCCTCAATTTTTCAAAGATGGAGCGTCTGGTGCGCTCGATATGTGATTACAGAAACAGCGGTATGGATGTGTGCCTCGTAAGCTCCGGCGCTATCGCGGTTGGACGTGATGTGATAGGCATAAAGGAGCGCCCGAGCGACATTTCAATAAAGCAGGCATGCGCCGCAGTTGGACAGGGCAGGCTTATGATGACATATCAGAAGCTTTTTTCCGAGTATAATCAGAATTCCGGACAGGTGCTCATGACAAAAAATACCATAGTTAATCCTGTTTCCAGACGCAATGTTATGAATACATTTGAGGAGCTTTTTGATCTGAACGTGGTGCCTATTGTCAATGAAAATGATACGGTAAGCACATACGAGATGCAGTTTGGTGACAATGATACGCTGTCTGCTATTGTTACATCAATCACGAAGGCAGATCTGCTCATACTGCTTTCTGATATAGACGGACTGTATTCCGACGATCCTCATGACAATCCGGATGCAAAGCTTATCAGAGAGGTTGATACGCTTGACAGGAAAATACTTGGCATGGCAAAGTCATCAACCGGCAGCGATGTCGGAACCGGCGGCATGGCGACAAAGCTTACAGCGGCAAAGATTGCCACATATTCCGGTGCCGATATGATTATCGCAAACGGCGGCAATATGGGGATTTTATATGACATTATGAATGACAGATATACAGGAACACTTTTCCACAGGGCAAAGGATGCAGAGTTTGTGCTTGCGGATTATATACAAAGAGAGATGGCACCTACATCTACAGGCGGCCAGTAATCAGCTATAAATTTGAAATCAGGAGAGTGCTATGACACAGGAAAAAATACAGCGAATCAATGAGCTTTACAGAAAGTCACAGGCAGAGGGACTTTCTGAGGCAGAGAAAAAGGAGCAGGATCTTTTGCGCAAGGAGTATATAGCAAACGTGAAGAAGAATTTAAGAAACCAGCTCAATAATATCGATATGGTAAACGATGACGGTTCGGTTGAGAACCTCGGCGAGAAATATGGAAACAAAAAAAGAAATTCGTAGCAGGCTAAAAAAGCAAAGAGGCCTTCTGGGTGCTGATGAGTGCCGCAACATGAGCCATGACATTTATAAAAGACTCATGGTATCAGAGATGGACAGAGATTATGACAACATACTTTTGTATTCAGCTATCAGAAATGAAGTGAATACTGATGAGTATTTTACCTATTTAATAAACAAGGCAAAAAGGATATATTATCCGAGGGTTTCGGGCAATACAATGTCATTTTACAGGGTAAGAAGCCTTGATGAGCTTAATTGTGGTTCTTTTAATATTAAAGAGCCTGATATGACGAAGGAGTATACGCAGGCGGATGGCAGGGCACTTATGATAGTGCCGGGGCTTGCATTTTCGGATACCGGCTACAGAATCGGCTATGGAAAGGGCTTTTATGACAGATATTTATCGTCTTTCATAAAAAGAGATACTGTTATGGCAGTTGGAGTGGGCTACGATTTCCAGTTACTTAGCAGCATGACGTTTGAAGATGAATATGACGTACCCTTAGATGGGGTGATAACAGATAAGAGAGAGGTGTTTATTGATGAATGATTTAGAAAAAATTTGTGCGGATGCATACGAGGCCAGAGTAAAGATAGGAACACTGGATACGGATATCAAGAATAAAGTATTAAATGATGCAGCGGACAATCTGCTTAAGGCAGAGAAAGAAATCCTTGAGGCAAACAAAAGGGATGTGGCCACAGCAGAGGAAAATATGAAGGCAAAGAGCATGATTGACAGGCTCTCGCTGGACCATGACAGGCTCCTTGGCATGGCTGACGGACTCAGACAGATAGCAAAGCTTGCAGACCCTATTGGGGAAGTGATGTCTATGGCAAAGCGTCCTAATGGCCTTATTATCGGAAAAAGAAGAGTTGCAATCGGTGTTGTTGGCATTATCTTTGAGGCGCGCCCAAATGTCACATCAGATGCCTTTGGTCTGTGCTTTAAGACAGGCAACTGTGTCATATTGAAGGGTGGAAGTGATGCGATAAATACCAATATCGCAATAGTAAAGGCTTTAAAAAAGGCTTTAACGGACAATTTGGTTTCTGCTGCTGCACTTGCACTTATTGAGTCAACAGACAGAGAGACAACAAATGCGTTTATGAAGATGGATCAGTATGTGGATGTGCTCATACCAAGAGGTGGTGCGGGACTCATACAAAATGTTGTCAAAAATGCCACAATTCCTGTCATCCAGACCGGTACAGGCAACTGCCATGTATATGTGGACAAGGATGCTGACTTTGACATGGCTGTTAATATTATTAACAATGCAAAGACACAAAGAATCAGTGTCTGCAATGCATGTGAGTCGATTGTAGTACACAGTGCCATAGCAGAGGAGTTTCTGCCAAAGCTGTACGATAAGCTAAGAGAGCATCATGTACAGCTGCGTTGTGATGAAAGAGCACAGGCAATTCTTGCCGGAAGAGACGATGTGACAGAGGCAGCTTCCGATGACTGGGGTATGGAGTATCTTGATTACATCATGTCGGTAAAGATTGTTGACAGTATTGATGAGGCAATCGAGCATATCAACAGATATAACACATCACATTCAGAGGCAATCGTCACAAATGATTATGACAACGCACAGAAGTTCTTAAATGAGATAGATGCTGCATGCGTTTATGTAAATGCCTCAACCAGATTTTCTGATGGAAATGAATTCGGCTTTGGAGCTGAGATAGGAATCAGCACACAGAAGCTTCACGCAAGGGGACCTATGGGGCTTGAAGCACTGACAAGCTATAAGTATATTATTTACGGCAATGGTCAGATCAGGGAATAGTCAGGTAAAGTATCATAGAATTAATTTGAGAGGAAATATAATATAACATGAGCTACGATATAGATATAACAAAGACACCACCGGCACATGAGCCTGAGAGGCAGTATTACTACATGGCAAAGGCAAAGGATTTTGTTGAAAAGAAATCTAAAGAAATCGGCCGTCCTATGACTTATTTCGTCAAGACCTTCGGCTGTCAGATGAATGCCCGCGACTCAGAAAAGCTTGTCGGAATACTCGAGCAGATAGGCTACGTGGAAGGAACTGATGAGCACTCGGATTTTATTGTATACAACACCTGTACCGTACGTGAGAATGCTAACAACAAGGTGTACGGCAGACTTGGATATCTGCAGAACTACAAGAAAAAGAATCCTCTGATGAAGATTGCTCTCTGCGGCTGCATGATGCAGGAGCCGGAGGTTGTTGAAAATATCAAAAAGCACTATAAGTTTGTAGATATCGTATTCGGAACCCACAATATATTCAAGTTTGCAGAGATTTTGTGCAACAATATCGAGTCTGGCTCACAGGTGATTGACATATGGAAGGATACCAATCAGATTGTCGAAGATCTGCCGGTGAAGAGAAAGTTCTCTTTCAAATCAGGTGTCAATATCATGTTTGGCTGCAACAATTTCTGCAGCTACTGTATTGTGCCATACGTAAGAGGTCGTGAGAGAAGCAGGGAGCCTAAGGATATCATAAGAGAGATAGAAAAGCTTGTTGCAGACGGAGTGTGCGAGATAATGCTTCTCGGACAGAATGTCAACTCATACGGTAAAACTCTTGACAATCCTATAACCTTTGCAGAGCTTCTTCGCGAGGTCAATAAGATTGAGGGACTTAAGAGGATTCGTTTTATGACATCTCATCCAAAGGATTTATCCGATGACCTGATTATGGCAATAAAGGAGTGCGACAAGGTGTGCAAGCATATGCATCTGCCGCTTCAGTCCGGAAGCTCAAGAGTGCTTAAGGAGATGAACAGGCACTATGACAAGGAAAAATATCTCGACGAGGTAAAGAGACTTCGTGAGCAGATTCCTGATATTGCAATCACAACTGATATCATTGTAGGCTTCCCGGGAGAGACTGAGGAGGATTTCCTTGAGACAATGGATGTTGTCAAGCAGGTCAGATATGACAGTGCTTTTACATTTATTTACTCAAAGAGAACAGGCACACGCGCAGCTACCATGGAGAATCAGGTGCCGGATGATGTGGTTAAGGACAGGTTTGACAGGCTCTTAAAGGAGGTTCAGACTATCTCATCAGAAAAGGCAAAATGCTATGAGGGCAAAGTGGTGCCGGTACTTGCAGAGGAGATGGATGACCAGAAGGACGGCTATGTGACCGGACGTATGGACAATAATTCAATCGTACATTTTCCGGGTACCGAGGATATGATTGGAAATATCTATAATGTGAAGCTTGATGAGTGCAGAGGCTTTTACTATATGGGAGAGATAAAAGAGGATGCGTAAGCGTTTTGGCAGAAATGATATAATCCTGATATCGGTTATTGTAATTATCTCTGTCGCTCTGCTTCTTATATGGAAGCTTGTATATTTAAAGGGACAGGATACGGATAGCGATGCATGTGTCGAGGTGACTATCGATGGAAGGGCCTATGGCACATATCCGCTTTCAAAGGATGATACAATTGAGATAAAAAACGGCGATGGCGATATTACTAACACCCTTGTCATAAAGGGCGGTGTGGCAGATATGACCTCTGCCGACTGTCCGGATCATCTGTGTGTGAAGCAGAAGGCGATATCCAAGGAGGGAGAGTCGATTATCTGTCTGCCAAATAAGGTTGTTGTGACGGTAAAAAGCGACACGAAATCCGATATAGATTCGATATCCAAGTGATACCCGAACATTTTTATAGAAAGAATGAGATAAATGAAAACCAGAAAGATTGCATATCTTGGTATGCTTATGGCACTGGCACTGGTGCTAAGCTATGTTGAGTCACTTATACCGTTTGCGGTAGGCATACCGGGAGTGAAGCTTGGACTTACAAATATAGTGACAGTAATCATGCTTTATATAGCAGCACCCATGGAGACGTTTCTGCTATGTGTATTTCGCGCGGTGCTTTCGGGCTTTATGTTTGGAAATGCATTCAGCATCATATATTCACTGGCAGGCTGTATACTAAGCTTTATCGTTATGTACCTGCTTAAGAAATCAGATAAATTCAGTTCGGTTTCAATAAGCCTGGTCGGTGGAGTGTGTCACAATATAGGCCAGATAATAGTTGCGGCTATAGTTTTGTCAACCTACAGCGTAGTGTATTATATTCCGGTGCTTCTTGTGGCAGGATGCATCACGGGACTTGTGATTGGAATAGTAGCTTCACAGGTGCTTTTAAGGATTTCTGACAGCTTTCATGTATAGTTTTAATGGGCTGTAATCTACGTATATTTAATAACAAAAGGAGATGCTGCTGTTTTTATGCCTGTGTGTCAGGCTATAGACGAAACAGTAACAAATGGATTCAATGTATGCATATATAAAAGGAGAGCTTGCAGAAAAAAATATAGACAGCATTGTAGTGGAGGCAGCAGGTGTAGGCTATCTCATTTACATACCGACGCAGTATTTTGATATGCTGCCTGACGAGGGAGAGGATGTAAAAATTTACACCTACCTGTGTGTCAGGGAGGATGCCATGATACTTTACGGTTTTTTGAGCAAGGATGATCTTGAAATCTTTAAGATGCTGATTACAGTCAGCGGAATCGGACCAAAGGGCGGCCTTGCCATTTTGTCAACTCTGCCTGCCGATGATTTGCGTTTTGCGATTCTATCGGGCGATTCAAAGGCTATATCAAAGGCACCGGGAATAGGTGCAAAGACGGCTCAGAGAGTGATACTTGATTTAAAGGACAAGCTGTCGCTTGAGGATGCATTTGAAAAGAAGCTTGAGAATCAGGCATCCGGTGCTGCTGTATCCATGAACAGCACTGTGAAAAATGATGCTGTCATGGCGCTCAATGCGCTTGGATACTCATCTACTGAGAGTCTTAAGGCAGTGTCCAAGGTTGATATCACAGAGGATATGGATGTAGAGGATGTGCTGAAGCTTGCGCTCAAAAATATGGGCTGATTGATAAAAGCTGTAAGCTTAAAACAGAAACGGGGAACAAAACGTGAAAAGAGTAATTTCCACACAATTGCAGGAAGAGGACATAAAAATAGAAAAATCCCTGCGTCCTATGTATTTTGATGACTATATCGGTCAGCAGAAGATAAAGGACAATTTAAAAATATATATTGAAGCCGCAAAATCAAGGGGCGAGGCGCTCGATCATGTGCTGTTTTACGGACCTCCGGGGCTTGGAAAGACAACACTTGCAGGAATCATTGCAAATGAGATGGGCACAAAGATAAAGGTGACCTCCGGTCCTGCAATAGGTAAGCCGGGAGAGATGGCAGCCATACTCAACGGACTTTCTGAGGGAGATATACTGTTTGTCGATGAGATTCACAGATTAAACCGTCAGGTAGAGGAGGTGCTCTATCCTGCCATGGAGGATTACGCCATTGATATCATGATTGGTAAGGGCGAGTCTGCAAAGTCAATCAGATTTAACCTGCCCAAATTCACCCTTGTAGGTGCAACAACGAGGGCGGGTATGCTTTCAGCGCCTCTTCGGGACAGGTTTGGCGTGGTAAATCACATGGAGTTTTACACTGTCGATGAGCTAAAGCATATTATCGTCAATTCCGCAAAGGTGCTTGGAGTTGAGATAGATGACAAGGGAGCCTACGAGATGGCGCGTCGTTCAAGGGGTACCCCAAGACTTGCAAACAGACTGCTAAAGCGTGTCAGGGATTTTGCGCAGGTCAAGTATGACGGCAAAATCACCTATGATGTGGCAAGCTTTGCACTGGATCTTTTGGAGGTTGACAAATACGGACTGGATTTAAACGACAGAAATATACTTCTCACCATCATTGACAAGTTTGCGGGAGGACCGGTGGGTCTTGATACGCTTGCAGCGGCAATAGGTGAGGATGCCGGAACCATTGAGGATGTTTACGAGCCGTATCTGGTGAAGAACGGCTTCATAAACCGCACACCAAAGGGACGTGTGGCAACAGAACTAGCCTTTGAGCATTTTGAGAGAAAAAGGGCTTAAAGTTGCAATTTATATCTATAAGGCATATAATAATTAAGTATTTGATATTGAAATTGATATTAATAGTAATATTAATACTAATATAGCTGGTTTGAATAAATGTGAAAACGGAGGATGATTAAATGTCTGCAAAAACAAATGCCGAGGTGGTAATAGACGGAAAGGTTTACACACTGTCAGGATATGAGAATGAGGAATACTTACAGAAGGTTGCGGCATACATCAACAACAAGATTGCAGAGTTTGATGATATGGATGAGTATAAGCATCTTCCAGGCAATATGAAGAGCACACTTATCGAGCTCAATATTGCGGATGATTATTTCAAGGCAAAGGCACTTGTCGAAAAGCTCGAGGGTGATATAGAGAATAAGGATAAGGAAATATACGATTTAAAGCATGATTTAATTTCCAATCAGGTAAAGACCGAGAATGCTGAGGCAAGCATGAAGGAGCTTGAGGCACAAAACAAAGAGCTTTTACTCAACAAGGCGAGACTTGAGGCAACTCTTGAGGAGTCACTTCTTGATGGAAAAAAGCCTGTTAAAAAATCTGCACATGCTTCTAAAGGGGCAAATGACAGTAGCGATAAATAGCAATAAAAGGGGAACAGTTATCGTACACTGTTCCCTATTTTATTGCAGGTTTATATGATATCAAATGAGCATCTATATGAGGAAATATATGAGAAATAAAGATTTTGAACTGCTTGCACCGGCAGGCAACCTTGAGATATTTAAGGGCGTGATAGAAAGCGGCGCCGATGCTGTGTATGTGGGCGGAAGCATGTTTGGAGCCAGGGCATATGCCAATAATTTCACAGAAGAGGAGCTTTTAGAGGCAATTGATTTTGCGCATTTACGAGGAGTAAAGGTGTATCTGACGGTCAATACGCTGATTAAAAACAGTGAGTTATCAAAGCTCTACGACTACCTGCTTGTGTACTACAAAAGAGGGCTTGATGCAGTGATAGTGCAGGATATTGGAGTGGTGAAGGCTATCCATGAATATTTTCCGTCAATGGAGATACATACGAGTACACAGATGACGGTGACTGGAGCAGACGGAGTGCGTTTTCTTTCACAGTTTGGAGTGACGCGTGTGGTCATGGCAAGGGAGGTTTCTCTTGCCGAGATGAAGCGCATACATGAGGAAACAGGCATGGAGCTTGAAGCCTTTGTGCACGGAGCATTGTGCTATTCGTATTCCGGACAGTGCCTTTTCAGCAGTATTTTAGGTGGTAGAAGCGGAAACAGAGGACGCTGTGCACAGCCGTGCAGACTGCCGTATACCGTGGAGGGCAAAAAGGATGAATACATTTTAAGCCTTAAGGATATGTGTGGTATAAAGGCTCTTGACAAGCTGCATGATGCAGGTGTTTATTCGCTCAAGATTGAGGGACGTATGAAGCAACTTGAGTATGCATGCGGAGTGGTAAAATACTACAGAAGCTATATCGACAGTATGAAGCCTGTTACCGATGCTGATTATGACAGGATAAAGGCACTTGGAAACCGCTGCGGTTTCACAGACAGGTATTATTTCGACCACAATGGCTCTGATATGGTGACTTATGTGAAGCCTAATTTCGTTTCAAATGCTGCAGAGCCTTCGCCTGAAAAAAGAAAGCTCTCGATAGAGGGAGAGCTTGTTTTAAGAGAGGGCAAGCCCGGAAGCCTCACTGTAAAAAGAGGTGATGTGACATACAAAGCTTCAATAGAACCTGTCAGCGCCGCACTTAAGGCACCGCTTGATAAAAAAGCCGCTATCGACAGGATAAACAAAACCGGTGATACAGACTTTGAGTTTTCACATATTAAAGCTCAAATCGGAGAAAACGTCTTTGTGCCAAACGGAGCACTAAACAAGCTGCGGCGTGATGCAATTTCAGGGCTTTGTGATAAGCTGTTGAAAAAGTATTACAGGAATGATGCACGATACGTTGATATGTCAGGACTTACAGCACTTCCCGAGCATGTTGTAAAAAGTGATGCAGCACATGATGAAGCTGTAAATGATTACACCACCATATGCTCGTGTATGACACGCTCGCAGCTTGATACACTTATTAGCTATGAATGTTTTGATGTATTTTATCTGGATTTTGACATGTATGACAGGAAGACTCTGATACAGCAGTTTGCAGATGATGTGAAAAGCCTTACAAAGCGAAATAAAAAAGTGTATCTCATGCTGCCTACGATATTCAGGGCGGATTCATCGGATTATTTTGTATCTATCGCAAAAGAGCTTGATAAGGTAAGCTTCGAGGGCTTTGTTGTGAAAAACTATGAGGAGCTTTATCTGACAGAAAATCTGTTTACAGGGAAAAAAGTTATTTTAGACCACAATATGTATACCTTTAATGATGTTTCAAAGAGTGCTTTTTTTGAGCACGGAGTAAGTGGTGACACAGTGCCGCTTGAGCTCAATTCAAGGGAGATTATGCATAGAAACAATATAGGCTCGCAGATGATAGTCTATGGATATTATCCGCTTATGACAACTGCCAATTGTGTGCACAAAAACACAAAGGGCTGCGATAAAAAGCAAAAGCTTATATATTTAAAGGACAGATACAATAAATCCTTTGCAGTTTGTAACAACTGTAAGGAGTGCTATAATACAATATATAATTCACTGCCTACCATGCTCATAAAGAACATAAGTAAGCTTAAGGAGGCAGGTATCAGAAGTTTTAGATACAGCTTTACAATCGAGACTCCAAAGCAGATTAAGGCGGTTATGGATGATAAGGTAGCTGAATATACAAACGGACATTACAAAAGAGGAGTAGAATAACATGGTACATCTGATAGTACAGCTTTCCAAGTATATTATGATAATACTTTTTCTCATATATACTTTTTTATGCTTTCATTTATTCAAGTATCCCGACAAGCCGAAAAAGCAGAGGCATATATATAATCTGCAGAGATTTTATATGTTTCTGATTCATTTAGATGGTTTTTTGGTGCTCTTTGTCACGACAATGGATACAAAGATAATAGGATTTTATATAGCACAGCTTGTGCTTTTTGAATCAATTTATTTGATTTATCATAAGTTTTATAAGAATGCCTCAGAGCTTGTGCTCAACAATATGGTGATGATGCTTTGCATAAGCATGATTATTTTAACAAGAATTTCGTTCGACAAGGCATTAAGGCAGTTTGTTTTTGTACTTGCCGGAACGATATTTGCGTTTTTAATACCGCTTATCATGCAAAAAGGCACGATGTTTCGAAAACTGACATGGACATATGCCGGTGTGGGAATACTTGGTCTTTTGTCGGTGCTTGTGGTAGGAGTGGCGAGCAGAGGAGCAAAGCTTTCTTTGACCTTTGGTCCTGTTTCGATTCAGCCGTCTGAGTTTGTGAAGATACTTTTTGTGTTTTTTATAGCATCCATGCTGTATAAATCAACTGATTTAAAGCAGCTTGCCATAACAAGCGGCGTATCGGCAGTGTTTGTGCTGATACTTGTTGCATCAAATGATCTAGGTGGAGCGCTTTTGTATTTCTTTACATATCTGGTCATGATTTATGTTGCGACAAAAAGGTTTTATATTTTTGCCGGAGGTCTTGCGTTTGTGGGGCTTGGAATGTACGCTGGTTATCATCTGTTTTCACATGTGAAAAACAGAATTGTTGCATGGCTTGATCCTCTTTCTGTCATAGACAAGGCCGGCTATCAGGTGTGTCAGTCGCTCTTTGCCATAGGTACAGGCGGACTGTTTGGCTTTGGGCTGGGACAGGGACTGCCGAATAAGATACCTATTGTGTCAAAGGACTTTATCATAGCGGCTATCTCAGAGGAGATGGGCGGTATATTTGCTGTCTGCCTCATTATGGTTTGTGTCAGCTGCTTTCTTATGATATTTAATCTTTCCATGCAGATGAAGGATGCATTTTACAAGTATGTAGCGCTGGGACTTGGCAGTGTGTATGCGCTTCAGGTGCTTTTAACTGTCGGCGGCTCAACCAAGTTTATACCGATGACCGGTGTGACGCTGCCGCTTGTGAGCTACGGTGGCAGCTCGCTTCTATCTACGATGATTATTTTTGGAATGATACAGGGCATGTATATTATGCAGGCAGCCCCTGAAAAAAGGAGAAATATAGATGACAAGAGACGAAAGGACCATGAGACAAAAAACAGACAAAAGCAGACAGCTAAAGAGCCGGGGGCGCAGGGAAGTCAACAGAGAAGTAGAAAACCGGCAGCAGGCGGCAAAAACAGCACGAAGACACAGAAATAGAGAGTATGCGGTTGTTACATATTTTTTCCTTATAGTTTTTGTTGGATTGATAGGTTATTTCTTATATTTCCAGTTTGTAAAAAGCGACGAATTCATCAACAGCCCATACAATTCGCTGCAGGATCTTTTCTCTAAGAATGTAGTGAGGGGCGAGATACAGACTAAGGATGGACATGTCATAGCACGGACAAAGGTAGGCTCGGATGCGTCTGAGACAAGGGAATACCCTGACGGCAGGGTGTTTGCGCATGTGGCAGGCTTTGCCGTAAACGGTAAGGCAGGGCTTGAAAAGCAGGAAAATTTCTCATTGCTTCGCTCACATGAGTTTTTCCTTGACCAGATAGTAAATGATATAAGCGGCAAGAAAAATACCGGTGATAATGTCATAACCACACTGGATTACGAAGCACAGGCGGCTGCATACAATGCTCTTGGAGATTACGAAGGGGCTGTCATTGCAATTGAGCCGAAAACAGGAAAGATTGCAGTTATGGTGTCAAAGCCTGATTATGATCCAAATACCATCGCAAGTGACTGGGAGAGCGTAAACGGTGATGGCAGCACTTCTCTTTACAACAGGGCAACACAGGGACAGTATGCTCCGGGCTCAGTGTTTAAGATTTTTACAGCACTTGAGTATTATAACGAAAATCCGTCTACATACAACGACTACAGCTTTGATTGTGACGGCAGTATTACAAAGGACGGCTTTACAATCCACTGTGCCGGCAATAAATCACACGGACAGGAGGATTTAACAAAGTCGTTTGCAAAGTCATGCAACTCGTCCTTTTCCAATATAGGTCTTTTGGTGGACAACAATAAGCTTAATACCTTGTGTGACGATATGCTTTTCAATAAGAATCTGCCCATAGCCTTTGATTCAAAAAAGAGTAAATTTGCACTGGATAACAATGCTTCGTCAGCTCTGACCATGCAGACCACGATAGGTCAGGGAAACACGCTTGTTTCACCGCTTCACATGTGCATGATTGCCGGTGCAATCTGCAATGATGGAAATCTGATGAGGCCATATCTGGTAGACCATACGGAAAATGCGAGCGGGGCGCTTGTGGAGCAGAATAAACCGGCTTCATACAAGCAGATTATGTCAAAGGATCAGGCAGCTTTTCTCCAGAATCTTATGGCAGCAGTGGTATCTGATGGAACAGGCGCAAAGCTAAGCGATCAGAGCTATGAGGCCTTTGGAAAGACCGGAACTGCCCAGGTATCAGATTCTACAGATCAGACCAATGCCTGGTTTGTGGGCTATGGAAAAAAGGACGGCTACAATGATCTGGCAATCGCAGTAGTTGTGGAGGATTCGGGTGCCGGAAGCACATATGCTGTGCCGGTGGCAAAAAAGGTATTTGATAAATATTTCAATGAATAGGCTTGTTGCACTTTTTTTAGAAGTAGGTTATACTTAAGTGTAATGACAGACGTTATCGTTCATATTTCGCTTGAACTGACAGATAGCGTTTAAACCACACTTGGAGGAATGGCAATGATAGAAGCAACGAGCTGTGGCGGTGTGGTAATCTTTCGTGGCAAAATTTTACTCTTATACAAGAACTACAGGAACAGGTACGAGGGGTGGGTACTGCCCAAGGGAACTGTGGAATCTGATGAAGAGTACAAGGACACTGCAATCCGTGAAGTGAAAGAGGAGACTGGTGCCAGTGCAACGATAATCCAATACGTGGGTAAGAGCCACTATTCTTTTACCGTGCCACATGATACAGTGGAAAAGGATGTACACTGGTATCTTATGATGGGCGAAAGTTATTATAGTAAACCGCAAAGAGAAGAGTATTTCATGGATTCAGGGTTTTATAAGTATCACGAGGCATATCATCTGCTCAAGTTTGCAAATGAGAAGCAGATACTTGAGAAGGCTTACAATGAGTACCTGGATTTAAAGAAAAGCAATTTATGGGGGACACACAAGTATTATTAGTATTATTAAAAAGCAGTTTTATAAACTGCTTTTTGAGGTTTTGGAATGAAATGGTATGAGGATTTATTTGTAGGAGAGTCTGTTACCGGAAAGATAAAGAAAATCAAGTGGAAGATAGAGCATAATGCCGGCATGCTTCACACATACATCATCACGTTTCCGTCAAATGAGGAAAATCTTTTGGATATCATTCCGACAAGAGAATTGCTGCAAAAGGGATATCCGAAGAAGAATCTGCACATAATCGCAGTAGCGGGTAATTATGATGAGGCACTTTTGCTGGCCTGTGATATTGTTAAGGAGACATACGAAAATACAGGTAAAACAGATGTAAAGAGCTATTTAAAGAGCAGACGGAGGAAATAGATAGATGATATTTACGATTTTAAAGGTCATAGGCATCATACTTCTTGTAGTGCTTGCTCTTATACTTACAGCGCTGCTTTGCGTACTGTTTGTGCCGGTCAAGTACAGGGCTGTCGGAAGCTTTGACAATACAGACATAAGAACAAAAGCACATGTGTCATGGCTTTTTCATTTGTTTGCACTGCATATAGAGTATGCACAGGAGACTGACGGATATATAAGGCTTGCTTTTGTGAAGAAGAAGCTGTTTGATAATTATGAGGCTTTGGATGATGACGATATGGATGAGGCAGCTAAAACTGAAACAGAAGATAAAGTCAGTGAAAACACCGGAGATGAGCCTAAAATACCGGCAGATGAGTCAGAACACATCACAGATGAACAGGCAGAGGATGAAAGCACAGCACAGACTCATAACGAGCAAAGGACAGTAACTGATGAGAATCAGCATATAAAACAACAAACAAAGCCCACTCATCAAAAAACGTATAAAAAGCCACACAAAAAGTCACATAAAAAGCAATTTAAAGATAAGTCAGAAAAAATAAAAAACTGTATCTATAAGCTAAAAAGAGAATACAGTGATGAGAGAAATAAAGCCGCTTTTTTACATCTGAAAAAAGAGCTTTTTATCATTCTTAAAAGAATATGCCCAAGGAGGCTTAAGCTTACAATGGTTTATTCAACCGGCTCGCCGGATACAACAGGCATTTCATTAGGTATTTTAGCATGTTTTCCTGTCGGCTATACAAACAGATGGCGGATTACACCTGATTTCGAGAGTGAAAAGCCGTATGCAAAGGGCTGCTTTGACATAAAGGGGCATGTGATAGTAATAAGTATTTTAGCGGCAACACTTAGAATTTTATTTGATAAAAACTGCCGCAGATTATATAATAGGATAAGCAGATAGGAGGAAGATATTATGGCAGATAATAGTTTCAATAACACAGTAGAGTCACTTTTCAAGGGGATGGACAGCTTTATCACTACAAAGACTGTAGTCGGTGATGCGATTCATATAGGGGATACAATCATACTTCCGCTTGTGGATGTGTCGTTTGGAGTGGCAGCAGGAGCATTTTCAGCAGAAAAGAAAAATAACGGAGCCGGCGGTATGGGCGGAAAGATTCAGCCAAGTGCAGTGCTCGTTATCCAGAATGGACAGACAAAGCTTGTCAATGTAAAGAATCAGGACGGCATGACAAAGATTCTTGATATGGTGCCGGACATTGTAAGCCGCTTCTCAAAGGGGAAAAATGATGACCTTAATCTCGACGATGTAAAGGTAGACGAGGCAGAGGACGATAAGCAGGATTAATTTCATATATGTGAGCAAATAAAAAGGACATCCAAACGGATGTCCTTTAAAATTCAAAAGATTCAAAAATAAAGACTAAGCTCTCTCAACTTTGCCAGATCTTAAACATGAAGTACATACATATAACTTCTGTGGAACTCCATTGACCTTGCAAGAAACCTTCTTAATGTTTGACTTCCAAACATGATTTGATCTTCTATGAGAATGGCTGACATTATTTCCATAATGAACACCTTTTTCACAAATTGCACATTTTGCCATGATATTGCACCTCCTTGCATTTCACTAAGCTTACCATACTCTTAAGCTCACAACAAATGTATTCTATCAGATTAAAATAAAGAATGCAAGGATAAAATATAAAAATATTTGCTTTTTGTGAAAAAAAAGGTATAATAACATTAGCTACGTCACAATATGATGGAGGTATATATTATGAAGGGACAGATGGATACCCAATATGGACAAATTTTAATTGATACAGATGTTATTGCAACCTATGCAGGCTCTGTAGCTGTAGAGTGCTTTGGAATAGTAGGCATGGCAGCGGTCAACATGAAGGATGGTCTTGTAAAGCTTTTAAAGAGAGATTACCTGAACCATGGAATAAATGTAAAGGTAGATGAGAACAACGAAATTACCATTGATTTTCATGTAATAGTAGCGTATGGTATTTCGATCGGCACTGTTTCGGACAATCTTATCGAGACGGTTAAGTACAAGGTTGAGTCATTTACAGGAATGAAAATTGCAAAGATCAATATTTACGTTGAGGGCGTAAGGGTAATTGATTAAGGAGGACTACAAAAAGTGGAGATCACAAGCATTAATTCAAAGCTCCTTGCAAGGATGTTTCTTGCGGGAGCCAAGAATCTTGATTCAAAGAAAGACTGGATAAATGAGCTGAATGTATTCCCGGTACCGGATGGTGATACCGGAACAAATATGACAATGACAATCATGTCTGCGGCCAAGGAGGTCAGCTCGCTCACAAATCATACCATGGCAGAGCTTGCAAAGGCTATTTCATCAGGCTCTTTAAGAGGTGCCAGAGGAAACTCGGGTGTTATCTTATCACAGCTTTTCAGAGGCTTCTGCAAGGTTATAAAGGAATACGATGAAATAGATGTCACTATTCTTTGTGAGGCATGCCAGAAGGCGGTTGAGACAGCTTACAAGGCAGTTATGAAGCCTAAGGAGGGAACTATCCTCACAGTGGCAAAGGGCGCAGCGGAAAAGGCTCTGGAGCTGTCAGACGAAACAGAGGATGTTGTCACATTTGTTGAAGAGGTTATAAAGCAGGCTGAGTATGTGCTTGACCAGACACCGGAGATGCTTCCTGTATTAAAGCAAGCAGGTGTTGTGGATTCGGGCGGACAGGGACTTGTTCAGGTATTAAAGGGAGCATATGATGCCCTTATCGGCAAGGAGATTGACTATACAATCGAGGGCGCACCAACAGGAGCAGCTCCTGCAAAGATTTCGGCTGAGACAGAGGCAGAGATTAAGTTTGGTTACTGCACAGAGTTTATTATTGTACTCAATGCGCCAATGTCAGACAATGAGGAGCACGCATACAAGGCATTCCTCGAGTCAATCGGTGACTCTATAGTCGTTGTAGCTGACGATGAGATCGTAAAGACTCACGTACATACAAACGACCCTGGACTTGCACTGCAGAAGGCACTTACCTTCGGCTCACTCAGCAAGATAAAGATCGACAATATGCGTGAGGAGCATCAGGAAAAGCTCATCAAGGATTCACAAAAGCTTGCAGCACAGCAGAAGGCTGAGGAAGAGGCTTATGAAGCTGCTCAGGCTGATGAAAAGACAAATAACATGCCTGCAAAGGAAATGGGCTTTGTATCTGTTTCAATCGGAGAAGGCATGAATGAAGTGTTTAGAGGCCTTGGAGTGGACTATCTCATAGAGGGTGGTCAGACCATGAACCCTAGCACAGAGGATATGCTCAACGCTATCGAGCATGTAAATGCGAAGACAGTATTTATCCTGCCAAACAACAAGAATATCATCATGGCTGCAAACCAGGCAGTAGACCTTGTTGAGGATAAACAGATTATTGTTATCCCTACAAAGACTATCCCACAGGGTATCACAGCGCTTGTAAATTATATCCCTGACCACAGCGCCGAGGAGAATAAAGAGCAGATGATGGCTGAGATAGAAAATGTCAAGACAGGACAGGTGACATATGCAGTCCGTGATACTGAGATTGACGGAAAAACCATCAAGCAGAACGACTTCATGGGAATCGGAGACAAGAGCATCCTTTCTGTTGGAACAGACTTAAGGGCTACCACACTTGAGATGGTAGATGCCATGGTAGATGAGGATTCAGCGATTGTCAGCATCTATTTCGGAAGTGATTCTGATGAGGACTCAGCTAATGAGCTTGCGGCAGCAATCGAAGAGAAATATCCTGATGTAGAGGTCGAAGTCAACGATGGCGGACAGCCAATCTACTATTATGTTATTTCTGTAGAGTAAAGCCTTTTAAAGAATATAAATGATATTTATTATATTTAGGAGCAAATATGGATATAGCTTCACCGATTACCGCGGTTAAGGGAATCGGGGAAAAAACACAAAAAGCATTTGCTAAAATGGGAGTATACACCGTTGGTGATATACTCCTTCATTTTCCCCGGGATTATGTAAAGTTTCCGGAAATAACGGATATTGATGAATTGAATAATGTAAATGAGAGCAGCACCTATGCCATCCATGCTGTGATTAAAAAGGCACCTGTAGTGAAAAATACAGCGAGAATGCAGATTACATTGCAGGATATCGGCTCGCCCGGGCATATGATACAGCTGGTATGGTACCGTATGCCATACCTTAAGGCACAGCTTGTGCAGGGGAGACATCTTATATTTTACGGACATATTAAGCCAAAGGGCGGCAGATATGTCATGGAGCAGCCTGTGGTGTATGAGGTGCAAAAGTACGAGGCTATACGTGATACACTGCAGCCTGTGTATTCCGTGACAAGCGGTGTGACAAACAATCTGATAGTGAAGACGATAAAGGAGACTCTGTCACATGATACACTGCTGTCAGATTATCTGCCTAAGGATATAAGGCATAGGTACGGCTTTTGCGAGTACAATTATGCCATGAAGCAGATACATTTCCCTGATGACTTTGACGCTCTTGTGGAGGCAAGAAGACGGCTTGTTTTTGATGAGTTTTTTCTCTTTATCATGGGCATGCGGTATCAGAATAAAAAGCAGCAGAAGGACAAAAATGAGTTTGAGTTTACGGATGATGCTTTTATAGACGGGTTGATTGAGAAGCTTCCGTATGAGCTGACAGGCGCGCAGAAGAAGACAATAGATGAGATAAAGCAGGATATTAAAAGTCCTTATGTGATGCAAAGGCTTATTCAGGGAGATGTGGGCTCAGGAAAGACGATTGTTGCTTTTCTCCTTATGGCGTGGGCGTCAAAATGTGGCTATCAGTCTGCAATTATGGCTCCGACGGAGGTGCTTGCAAACCAGCATTATGAGACGTTTTGCTCACTTGTTGGTCAGTTTGGACTTGACAGTCCTGTTGTGCTTCTTACCGGCTCCATGACGGCAAAGCAGAAAAGAGAAGCCTATGCGCGCCTTGAAAACGAGAAAAATGCGCTTATTATAGGCACTCATGCGCTCATACAGGAGAAAGCGGATTTTTCCAATCTGTCGCTTGTTATCACAGATGAGCAGCACAGATTTGGCGTGAAGCAGAGAGAGAGCTTCTCGGATAAGGGAAGAAAGCCACATATACTTGTGATGAGTGCCACTCCGATACCGCGTACGTTGGCAATAATCATATACGGTGATATGGATATCTCTGTCATAAATGAGGTGCCGGCAAAGAGGCTTCCGATCAAGAACTGTGTGGTTGGCACGGCATTCAGGCCGAAGGCCTACAGCTTCATCGAGGAGCAGGTGAGAGCCGGCCATCAGGCGTATGTTATATGCCCTCTTGTGGAGGAAACCGAAAACTCGGAAGGGGAAAATGTCACAGACTATGCAAATGTGCTTAAAGCGGCACTGCCAAAGGATATCACTGTAGATGTGCTTAACGGCAGGATGAAGAGCAAGGCAAAGGATGAGGTGATGCAGCGCTTTGCAAATAATGAGTCGCAGGTGCTTGTGTCCACAACAGTCGTGGAGGTTGGTGTAAATGTGCCCAATGCAACCGTCATGATGATAGAAAATGCAGACAGGTTTGGACTTGCACAGCTTCATCAGCTAAGAGGCCGTGTAGGCAGGGGGGATGCACAGTCGTATTGCATTTTCATCAATTCGTCAAATTCAAAGAAATCAAAAAAACGTCTGGAGATACTAAATAAATCAAATGATGGCTTTTATATAGCAAGTGAGGATTTAAAGCTCAGAGGTCCCGGGGATTTCTTTGGAATCAGGCAGAGTGGAGACCTTGCGTTTGCACTTGCGGATGTGTATCAGGACAGCGATGTGCTAAAGGAAGCATCTGAGATGGTGGATGAGGTGCTTGAGGCAGACCCGGCGCTTTGTACATCGGAAAACAGAATACTGAAAAAGAAAATGGATGAATTTGCAAAAGAACAATTAAAGAGGATGAATCTGTGACGAGCTTAAATGGCTAAAATAAAAGCTGATATCGCATGCAGGACTATGCATGTGTATATCAGCTTTTTACTTTAAGGGTTTTGGAATGGTTATGAAATTGTTATGAAATAAGTATAATCTGCTTACTCAATCTGCCTGATATCGGATATGTCCGGGTGAATCGTGAGAGAATAGTTTGTGTAATACACGACAAAGCCGGCTGCGGCACCGTTTGGCTTTTTGACATTTTTCTTTTGCAGATAGTCTATCTCTACCTTGTCGGCATTTTTGCCCTTTGAGTAGTAGCCTGCGAGCTTGCCGGCCTCCTCAAAGGTGCTGTCCGGCAGCTCTTTGTTTTCAGCTTTTACAATGACATGTGAGCCGGGCATGCCCTTGGCATGGAACCACCAGTCGTTTCCGGTTGCCAGCTTGAATGTGAGCTCATCGTTCTGGTAGTTGTTTTTGCCAACGTACATATCAAAGCCGTCTGATGAGATATAGTGGAAGGGTTTGCTCTTTACCTTCTGTTTCTTTGAACCCTTTCCTTTTTTGATAAAACCGTATTCTATCAGCTCATCCTTTATCTGGACGAGGTCGTCAGCACTTAAAGCGATATCCAGTGAATTCTGAATTGATTCGAGATGGTCTATCTGACCTTTTGTTTCAAGAATCAGTTCATTCAATGCTTCGGCAGTACGTTTCATCTTTCCGTATTTGTCAAAGTATTTCTGCGCGTTCTCGGCAGGAGTTTTTGTGTTGTCGATAGGGATTTTGATGATTTTGTTGTCATCATAATAGTTTGCAGCTTCAAGAAACTTGTCGTCCGGTGTAAGTCCGTAGCCGAATGCGTTGATAAGCTCGCCGTACACCTTGTACTTTTCGCGTTTTTCGGAGTCCTTAAGCTGCTTCATCTGCAGGGAATATTTCTTTTGGTTTCGCTCCAGGAGGGTATTTACGTGTTTTCTCAGGTCGGCTGACTTCTGGCGTATACGTGTATAGGTGTTTCTCTCAGAGTAGTAAAGCTCTAAAACCTCTGATATAGATTCATATTTTGTGACCGTTAAATCGCTATACTGAGTCAGCTCTATTGAAGAAAATTCCTTTGGTTCATTGCCGTCACGCACGATATTCGGCGTAAAACGATTATTTTTTATGTCCTCCATCATCCATGTGAAGTTGCTTCCCAGGTGCAAAAGCTCATCGTGTGAGTAGGCAGCTACAGGGGAGTCCGCGTCAAGGCATGCCCTGTGAGCCAGCTCATTTGCCACAAGTGGGCTGATGCCGGAAAAGGATGAGTAGATAGCCTTTGAAACAGTAAGCGGCTTTGCTGATATAATATCCACAAACTGTTTCGAATCTATAGTCAGAGGATTATATTTATCCTCCTGTGTCGCGGGGATTTTGTAGGCTCGGCCCGGAAGCACCTCACGCACAGAGCTTACGGATGCGGGAATACGCTTGGCACTGTCTATTATCGTACCATCGGAGTCGGTAAAGATGATGTTTGAATATTTGCCCATCAGCTCGATAATAAGCACCTTGTGGCATAGATCGCCCATCTCGTTTAAGTGCTCGATTTCAAAGTTTATGATACGCTCCATGCCCGGCTGGTAAATCTTTGTGATGCGTCCGTTTGCTATATGCTTTCTTAAAACCATGCAAAATGTAGGGGCAGTGAGGGGGCTTACCTTATTTGTGGGTGTCAGGTAGATGAATGGAAGAGATGCACTTGCAGACATCGAAAGCCTGAACGAGCCGTTTGGTCCCTTTAGGGTAAGAAGCAGCTCATCTGCCTCAGGTTCTGCGATTTTACTGATTTTTGAGTTTAGTATCGTGCTGTTCAGCTCTGCAACTATATTTGAAATGACTATTCCGTCTAAAGCCATGATGTTCCTCCTTATTTCCTGTAAATCTGTCTCTTATACACATCTCCAGCCCACGAGACCTCTCTACATCTCGTATGCC
>ENA-UALT01000139-UALT01000139.1-human-gut-metagenome-genome-assembly--contig:-NODE-139-length-24847-cov-11.873508_pt1 | contig 24847 bp, 20 predicted proteins | sample MGYA00243704_ERZ654478 | MGnify/ENA primary metagenome ERZ654478 (study PRJEB26926, sample SAMN06164423) | human gut metagenome | biome: ENVO:00009003; feature: ENVO:2100002; material: ENVO:00002003...
GATGTAGAGAGGTCTCGTGGGCTCGGAGATGTGTATAAGAGACAGATATAAATATAAGTACAAGTACAAATATAACTATAACTGTATATATAGATCCATCAAAAATGACACGCAACGTTTTACGCTGCGTGTCATTTTATAGTTGTCTTATACACTTAAAGCATCAGACTATCTTATATGCATTTCTACCCTTTTCCTTCACATCATTGAGCACTTCATCCACCGTCTTGAACAGCTTTGAAAACTCATCCGGCACCTTTACATCCGGGGCGGTAACATATGCCTGTGATACAGTCAGATACTCATCCACCTTAGAGCTCTCATGAAGTATCTGTTTTTTGGCAAGCTCAAGTCTTATATGCTCGGCTATATTTTTAATGATATCCTCATCCGTTTCCTGCAGGATTATGTAGAATTCATCACCATAGAAATGATACCCCATTCCCTTATCTTTGATGCTCTCATTTATTATGGATGACAATTCTTTTAGCACTGCATCACCGGTGACTCTGCCACTGTTTCTGTTAAATGACTTGAAGAAATCTATATCCACTACTCCAAACGTGATTCCTGCACCATCTGAATCCTGATTTTTGCTCACAAGCTTTTCAAAATCGTTTCGCATCTTGAACTTATTGCCCATGCCTGTAAGCATATCTGTGTAGTTGAGTCTGACTGCCTTACGGCGCTCATACTCAGTCTCCTGAAGCTGAAGCTTAAGGTCGATTGTATCACCAAGACGCTTTATCTGCTCCTTCACCTGCATAGAGTGGAGATTTGCGTAATATACGCACAGCTTGTTGTACGCCTCTGTATCACCCATGGCGCTCTCATATTTCATCCACATCTTGACACAGGTCTTCTGGAAAAACAGATTTTCTGTTTCAATAGCAAAGCGTTCATACTCCACAATAACCTTTTTCCATGCATCGAACTCCCCCATATTCATAAATAGATTGCAAAGGCTTAGTATCTCAAGCACATAATTGGCAGAATTGATATTGTTTATCGCACCCTCAACCAGCTCGTCCACATGATCCCTGACCTCATCCTCATTTCCCATCTTCCAAAGCATATGTGCCTGTGACATGTCTATCAGAAATCTGTTTTTAGCATTGCCCGCTATCTCATTAAAGAGTATCGCATCAGAAAGATGCTTTTCTGCCTTTTCAAACTCATTAATTCCTGTGTATGATATGCACAGATTCAGATGAAGCATGAGAAGCTGCTGATAATAGTTTTCCCTCTCTCCATGCAGCGGCGGCTTGCACAGCTCCAGTGCTTCGTTGAAATATCTGATAGCCTTTTCAAACAATCCAAGCTCCATATAAAGTGAGCCTATATTATTGTTTACAAGCATGATTATCTCTGTTGAGCCCTGCTCCACAGCTACATCCATAGCCTCCAAATAGCAGTCAATTGACATGCTTACATCTCCAATGGATGCATATATGACTCCCATAAAATTGACAGTCTTTGCCATCTGCTCGTATCCACCGCAGCTTTTATAAAGACCGGCTGTCTCCTGTGCCTTCTTCTCTGCCAAAAATAGCTTATTTTCCCCAAATAAGGCTACTGCCTCATCCAGACTCCTGTCTGCCTTTTGCAATATACCCATAAAAACCCTCCTATAGATGACAATACAATCTATTTCTCAGCAAGATACTGCTTATATCCAACCTGTTTCAGTTTCGCATCCTTTGCTACAACCTGAGCCTTCATATCTGCTGTATACTTTTTGATTTTCTCAAGGATTGCATCATCACCTGCTGCGAGTATCTTTGCTGCAAGGATTGCTGCATTTTTCGCACCGTCAATTGCAACTGTGGCAACAGGCACTCCCGGTGGCATCTGCATGATTGAGAACACTGCATCCATTCCATCCAGATTCTTTCCTGAAAGCGGTACTCCGATAACAGGAAGTGCAAAAAGCGCTGCACACATTCCCGGAAGTGCTGCTGCCATTCCAGCTCCTGCTATTATTACCTTTACATCTCTCTCCTCAGCGCCTCTTGTCCACTCAATAAGCTCATCCGGCTCACGGTGTGCCGAGATGATGGTGAGCTCATACTCTATGCCGAGCTCTTCAAGCATATCTGCTGCCTTACTCATCACCTTTAAATCTGAGTCGCTGCCCATAACTATTCCAACCTTTGCCATTTTATCCTCCTTATATGTCTAACAATTATTTGCTTTCTGCATCAAGCGTATCGAGCGGTTTGTTCAACTCTTCTACGCCCTCAAGCACAAATCTGCCATCTCTTATTATATCACATGTTGAGCCATCGTGTCGAATAACTGTGATGGCTCCAAGCTCATCATATGGTATTGTGATATCCGTGTGGCAGTTGAAATATGCCTTTGATATATCCTCTTTTCTGCGGATGGAAACTGAATTATCCCTGGCAATTATGGCTTTTCCGTCAGGGTTGTATGTCATATTGTCCTCATCGTATGTGTAGCAGGTATCACCCACTGCAAAGTGCGGTCCTGTCTTCTCTGCTATGAGAATAGGCATCTTTGCCGCGATATCGTATACTCTCGCCATACGGTAGGCTGTCGTATTGGTGCCTATGGCAAACTCACCCATAGGCAGTGTGTCATGATGGAAAAGTACATTGTCTGATATATACTTTTTGTTTTCTTCCTCATCCTCAAAATTGGTACATGTATATTTATCAATCATGCCATCCTTAAAGTCGATTTCCAGATTAAGGAAATTAAGCTCATTGAGATATACCTGACTGACATGCAGCTTGCCGTTTGTACCCTCTAGCACCGGTGAAGTAAACACCTCTCCGACAGGGATATTTACATCAGCCACACAGTTTTCAAAAGCCGTCTCCTTTGAAGGCTCCTTAAGCTCATGAATCTTAACATACAAATCTGTCCTGTTGCCGTTTGTACCGACGATATGCACCCGGTCTGCTGTATCGAGCACATCTATGATTTTCTGCTGCATATCCCTGTAGAGTGCATAATCAAGAGTATTAATCTTTACAGTCTCCGTAAAAATTTCCTTATAATCAGGTCCGATTGCAGCACACGGATAGGCAATAATCGTAAAGCTTCTGTCCTCGCTGTGGATATAGCTGTTCATATACTGTGAGCGCACGCTTGTCATATGGACTACAAGCTTCTGCTGCTCATCGTTAAAGTGCGCAGCCTCCTTCTTTGAAACCGGAGCAAACGGCTCCTCGCCAAATATCTCTATGACAGCAGGACCTCCACATTTACATGCTACATCCTTCATTCTCTCAAGTGCATTGTGCATACACTCCAGGCGGTACTCCACATATGCCTTGTCAAGCCACAGTGCCATATCCTCCTTGTGGTCATAGTCAAACTGCTTATTTACCGATGTGGAAAATGGTCTCATGGCAGGCTTCATACCCATTTTCTCAAAATTCTTTAATGCTGCTCTTATCATACGCTCAAAGCCAAGCGGATAAAGCACCTGAACCACCGACTTCTTTGAGATATCCTTGTTGCAGGTAATAAAGCCAATGCGGTATCCTTCTGTATAGGTATCTGCCATGGCCTGTATCTCCTCATCTGAAAATGAAGCCAGATGCGCTCTGCCGGCGCGCTCATTCTCTCCGACATACAGTCCGTAGGAATACAGATAATCATCATTTGACAAATCTGCCTCATTTACAAGCTCTGTATAGTAATCATAAGCCGGGTCAAGGAGTGCTCTGTTGTCATCCTCTGCAAAAATCTCCTCATAATCATGCATGAACGAATATATACAGCCCCTTATCTCATCAGGACTCACCTCATCAGCATTCTCAAAATAATTGTATAGCTCTACAATAAGCTCTGCATAAATGCAGAGATATTTTATATCCCCCTGATAGATATGTGTAATGCTTCCGGCAATTTTTGCATATACAGCCGATAAAAGCTGACCATACTCATCTCCGAGCACCTTTACGGCGTATGCCGGGTTGGCATAGCTTTTCTCGTAATTTTCTTTATCAAACTGTGAATAGAATAAATCGTTAAATTCCTTATCTGCGCTATGGTTTTTAATAGTGTTGATGCACTTTGCCGCACTTGTGAAATAATCTGCAAAAGCCGGCTCTATCGCAGGCTCTCTGATGATCTGCTCTATCCGCTCCTCCACAAGCTCTAATCGCTCTGCGTAAAGCTCATTGGAGAGCTCATAAATCTCTTTATAACTCATATATCCCTATAATCTTTCTATTTTATAATTCAAATATTCATGACAGTTTTATCTCACTATTGATATAATATGTGCTAAATAATAAAGCCGGCAGCATACGTCCCTCCCCAGCTAATTACCGCTATGAGTGAAAAAAACACTGCCAGTCGTGGAAATGTCATGAATGATTCCTCATCAAAGAGGCTTCTGATGGCAAACCCGAAATCTGCCAAAGATATGCCAAGCATCAGTATACCGGCACTGCCATAGTACATAGACAGATTGCCATCTCCTCTGAATGCCGCATTCAAAAAAACTATATATACAATCTCTATGAGGATAGCCACAACAAGTGCAGCTATCCCCCTCTTAGATTGCTTCTTTTCCGTAAACTTATACCTGTTACGTTTTCTTCTGCCAAGCAATTTATATTCTCCTATTTGCAGCCGTACTGCTTATAGTACTCATCTATAGCTGCTTTGATTGTGTCATCAATGACTACTCTGCCATCATGCTCTCTGTTGTAGAGATACTCTGTAACCTCTGCCATTGTGACGATTGCCTTGCCCTCAAAGCCGTACTTCTCATGGATTTCGTCGAGCGCGCTTACCTTGCCGCCCTGTCCGACTTCCATTCTGTTAAGGCTCACCATAAGGCCTACGATTGTAACATCTGCAGCTCCTCTTACCTTTGGAACTGTCTCCTCCATTGATTTGCCGGATGTGGTGACATCCTCTATCATGACTACTCTGTCGCCATCCTTAAGCTTGCTTCCTAGGAAGCCTCCCTTGTCTGCACCGTGGTCCTTTGCCTCTTTTCTGTCTGAGCAGTAGCGCACCTCTTTGCCATAGAGCTCATGGTATGCGATAGCTGTTACCACTGCAAGCGGAATTCCCTTGTATGCAGGTCCGAATAATACATCAAAGTCATCTCCGTAGTTTGCATGGATAGCCTTTGCGTAGTACTCTCCAAGTCTCTTAAGCTGTGAGCCTGTCACATATGCTCCCGCATTCATGAAAAATGGTGATTTACGGCCGCTCTTTAATGTGAAATCACCAAATTTCAGCACGTCACTCTCCACCATAAAGTCTATAAATTCGCTCTTGTAGCTTTCCATTGTATGTTAATCCTCCTGTGTGTTTTTCTTTAAATTATCTTTGTCAATTTTACCACATTGGGGCGTGCTTTTCAACGTGGAAATTGGTTAGAAAAACAGCATCCCTTCATATTTTAAATGAATATGGGATGCTGTTCATCTGCTTATATATTTTTATCAGATATACTCACTTGTGTTTACGATCACGCCGTCATATACTGACTGCTTTTTGATAAACTCCGCAACCTTGTCCACATCTCTGCCGTTTTTGTTCCAGTCCTTTGTGAACTCAACTTTGTCGGCTGCAAGCTCCTTCTCCTGCTTTTGGCTGATGAGCAGAAGTACGAGTATTCCGGCATGGCTTAGGTGCTTGACTACATTTACGAAGTCCTCACCCTCCTTTGGTGCGTAGAGATAAGTATGGCGTCCGTCTATATTTAAGGCTTTCTCGACATCCTCCACAAAGCCGCGGTTTACACCATCCACTCCGTCTACGAATACGGCGGTGATTGCCTTCTGCCCCTTGATTGCAGCTCTTACGTTTCTGTCTACTCTGCCCTCATAGAGGCCGCTTTCCTCTGTGTGTACCTCTTCAACCACACCACAGGCAGATGTCATATCCGTCACACGGTCGATTAAGATGAACTCACCGAGTGTCTTGTGATTTTTGAACTTATCGCAGACTATCTTGTCCGAGAATGCAATCTTTACAACTGCTATCTCGTTCTTTTTAAGCTTGTCGGCAGGCTTTTCCTCACCTGTGTTTACGTCGATGGTATGCTCTATCTCTGTTACGATGCCCGGTATTGACTTGGTACCAAGCTTGAAGAAGAAATTCTTTCCCTTAAAGAGCTCATCGTCATCCATCCAGAGTATTGTAGCTGTGATGGATGAAGCCACCTTTGCTCCTGAACCGATTGTGAGCACGCAGCCTCTTGATACGTCCACCTCTCTGTCAAGCTGGATTGTAACCGGCTGGCCTGTAAATGCGCTATCACTTAGCTTATCACCCACATGGATGCTTTTTACATGTGCTGTCTCATTGCTTGGCAGTGTGGTGATTTCATCGCCAACCTTTACCTCTCCGGCCTCTATCTGGCCCTGGAATCCACGGAAGGTGTGGTCAGGACGGCAGACTCTCTGTACAGGCATGTAAAAGCCCTCTTCCTCGTTCTCATCCTTTATGTCAACATCCTCAAGGTATGATAAGAGAGCAGGTCCCTTGTACCATGGGATATTCTCAGACTTTGTTGTGACATTGTCACCCTCTGTTGCAGAAACAGGAATTATTACTACATTTTTGAGTTCAAGCTCCTTTGTAAGCTCAATAATCTGCTTTGTGATTTCATCGAAACGCTTCTCGTCGTAGCCTACAAGATCCATCTTGTTTACAGCAAATACAAAGTAGTTGATTCCCATGAGCGCGCAGATTCTTGCGTGTCTTCTTGTCTGAACCAATACGCCCTGCTTTGCATCTATTAAAATTACCGCAAGGTCTGCAAAGGATGCACCTACAGCCATGTTTCTTGTGTACTCCTCATGGCCCGGTGTATCTGCCACGATAAAGCTTCTCTTATCTGTTGTGAAGTAACGATAAGCCACATCGATTGTGATTCCCTGCTCTCTCTCTGCCATCAGTCCGTCGAGGAGGAGTGAGTAGTCGATGGCGCCGCCACGGCTTCCGACCTTACTGTCAAGCTCCAATGCCTTTTCCTGATCTGCATAGAGCAGCTTTGAATCGTATAATATATGTCCGATCAGAGTTGATTTTCCGTCGTCCACGCTTCCGCATGTAATAAATTTAAGTAATCCGCTCATTTTAGAAATATCCCTCCCTCTTTCTTCTTTCCATGCTGCCTGCCGCCTCGTTGTCTATGACACGGGTGGTTCTCTCTGAGGAAACAGCACTGAGTGTCTCATCAATAATCTCATCAAGTGTATCCGCTGTCGACTCCACACCACCTGTCAGTGGATAGCAGCCAAGAGTTCTGAAACGTACACTCTTCATCTGGATTTTCTCACCCGGACGAAGCTTCATTCTGTCGTCATCTACCATGATGATGTTGCCGTCTCTGTATATAACAGGTCTTTCCTTTGCAAAGTAAAGTGAAGGAATCTCGATATTCTCTCTCTTTATATACTGCCAGATATCCTTCTCTGTCCAGTTTGAAAGTGGGAAAATTCGCACCTCCTGGCCCTTTTTAATTCTTGAGTTGTAGAGCTTCCACATCTCCGGGCGCTGGTTCTTTGGATCCCATGCGTGGTTCTCATTTCTGAAGGAGAAGATTCGCTCCTTGGCTCTTGATTTCTCCTCGTCTCTTCGGCCGCCGCCAAACGCTGCCGTAAAGCCGTATTTGTCGAGCGCCTGCTTGAGCGCCTGTGTCTTCATGATATCTGTGTATGCTGAGCCGTGGTCAAATGGATTGATGCCCTGCTTTACGCCATCCTGATTTATATATTCAAGCATCTCGATGCCCTTTTCCTTAGCAATGCGATCTCTGAATTCTATCATCTCATGGAATTTCCAGGTTGTATTTACATGTAAAAACGGAAATGGCGGCTTCTCCGGATAAAACGCCTTCATTGCAAGATGAAGCATTACCGAGCTGTCCTTTCCAATTGAGTACAACATAACCGGCTTCTCGCACTCTGCGGCTACTTCACGTATTATGTATATTGCCTCTGCTTCGAGTTCGTCAAGATGTGATAATTCACCCATGTCTGTTACCATCCTTTTCTTTAATATTTATTGGATTCCTTCTTGTTGATAAGAATCTCTTCCTTGCTTCCGTCGCGCTTTTTGATATCCCAGGTCAGCGTGTCCGGTGTGCTTTTTACTGTCATGAGACTTCCCATGCCTCCTATGTCTGCTCCAAGATAAAGAGCAATAGCGCCAAAATGACATTCCTTTATGCATGAGGCACAGCCCCAGCAGTCCTTAGGATATTTGATAAAGGCTTTTTTCTCTGAATCCTGATATATCAGGCTTCCGGGGCATACACTTGTACACATGCCACAGCCCTTACACTTTGCTTTATCAATCATTATGCTCATAACGCGCCTCCCTTCCGACAAGCTCTCTGTAAATCATGTGAAGCTGCCCGTTTTCGTATCTGGAATTGACGTATTTCATCCAGTCATCACTCTTGCCCGGATAATCCAGATTCTCGGCAAAGCTGTGCCATCTGGTCTCCTTTCTCGCACCAAGATGTGCTATGACCGAAAGACATACAGTAAGCCTCTCCTTAAGCTCATATATGAACATAAGCTCATGCATATCCGATGCATATAAATCACCGGTCAGCTCTATCAGATGATTTATCTTTTCCTTTGCCAGGGCAAGCTGCTTGCCGTTGAACTGATAATGTGTGGAAATACCGCCTGCGTAGTTGTCCATGACCTTCTGCATGGCTTCCTCGATTGCCTCTGTTGTAAACATCTGAGACCTTTCAGTGAGGAAATGGTCGTACTCTGAAGCTTTTGCGTCAAGCGCCTTTTTCTCATCAAATGCCGATGTGCCAAGACTTCCATCGGAGGTATCTGCATCAAGCTTTGAAACCATATCTATCGCAGCAATTTCACCCTCTACCATAGCTCCTGTAACGTATTTCTGTGGACATCCTCCTGCCACATCTCCAGCAGCATAAAGTCCGTGGATTGTAGTCTCACGCTCGGTATTTACCCAGTAGCCGCTCGCTGTGTGCCCACCTACGATATACGGCTCGGTGCCCTCTATCTCCACATTCTGCTCACTTGGATTCTTACCTGCCTCCACCCACTTGAGTGTCTGGCTTGGTGCCATGTTGAGATATGCCTTTCTTAATGACTCATCCTGCTGTGGTGAGATGCCCTCTGTCCTTAGGTAGCAAGGACCTCTTCCCTCGAGATTTTCCATGACCGTTCCGTATACACGCTCTGATGTGGTGAGGCCGTATTTTGTCTCGTAAACCTCTCCAAGTGAATTGACCTGCTTTGCCCCGACTCCCTGTGCAATTGTTCCTGTCGGTGCAATTGTGTCCTTGCATCTGAGTGCGATAAATCTCATCTCAAAGGTGGTCATCTCAGCTCCACTTCTTATGCCCATCGCATATCCGGCGCCTGTGTTGAAAGGTGGATACCACATCTTGTGCCTTGAAAAGCCGGGATTGTTTGGTCTGTATAAACCGGCCGCTCCGCCTGTAGCACAGAGCACCTTTTTAGCCCTGATTTCATAGGCTGTAGCATCCTCGATTGAAAATCCGTATGCACCCTTTATGGTGTTGTTCTCAACTATATAGTCCGTGATATTGATTCTGTTTATCACTGTACAGTCCGTAAGCTTTGATACAGCTTCTGCCAAAAGCGGCTTCATGTTCTCGCCGTTTATCTTGATATTTCGGTTTCCTCTTGCTACATACTCACCGTTTTCATCCTTTAATATGACAAGTCCAAGCTTTTCCATCTTGTCCGTCACACGGTTTAAGCCCTCTGACATAGTCATGAGTAAGTCTTCCCTTACTATGCCGTCAGCATCCTTTTTTGCGTAGTCTACATAGTCCTCAGGCTTTCTGCCCTTTACTATGTATGCATTTATCGCATTGACACCTGCTGCAAGGCATCCGCTTCGCTTTATGTTCGCTTTCTCTGCAATTATAATCGAATAATCCGATTTCTCACGGATGGTGAGCGCTGCATAACAGCCCGCCGTGCCACCTCCTATTATGAGGATGTCCGTGTGTAGGATTTTTTTGTTTTCTATCTTCATTTATCTCCCTCTGCTTCCTCTTTCAATCACAAGCTTTAGACTATTCTTGTATCTAAATGTAGAATACATCCTGCTCCTGCATCTCGCTGTTTTCCATCAGGTATGTTTTCTCTTCGTCGAATATATACAGCCTGTAAATCAGCACATGTACTTTCTCGCCGACTGCTATCAGGTCCTTTTCAAGTGAGCGCTCGCCGACCACCTCAATGCCGTTTATGCTGACTGTGATATCCATCCTGTTTCCTCTGAATACCACATCTGTAACGATGCCCTCCTCTGCCGCTGACTGATAGCGGTCCAAGTTGCCGCTCTTTGATATCTTGATAAACTCAGGTCTGATTACCGCCTTGTCGGCATTTTCTATCCTGTCAAAGCCCTTTAGCCTGTCATAGTTTTCAACGACTGTGGTGTGTCCTATAAACTGCGCCACAAAAGGTGTATCAGGCGACTTGTATATCTCAAGAGGTGTACCCATCTGCTCTATCGTGCCGTGGTTTGTGATAATGATTTCATCTGCCACCTCAACAGCCTCATCCTGGTCATGTGTGACGAAAATGCTTGTGATTCCAAGCTTTTCGACCAGCTCCTTCAGCCAGGTACGAAGCTCACCTCGCACCTTTGCATCTATCGCGGCAAATGGCTCATCCAGTAAAAGCACCTGTGGATTCGGCGCCAGCGCCCTTGCAAATGCTACTCTCTGACGCTGTCCTCCGGAAAGCTGATTCGGATATCTCTTTTCAAGCCCCGATAAGCCTGTCATCTCAAGAAGCTTGGTAACACGCTCCTTTATAAGCTTTTTCGGCATCTTCTGAAGCTCCAGCCCAAATGCCACATTGTCGTATATTGTCATGTATCTAAACAGCGCATAGTTCTGAAACACAAAGCCTATGCCTCTCTTCGAGGCCGGAATATCATTCACTCGCTTTCCATCTATATATATGTCACCTGAATTTGGCGTCTCAAGCCCTGCTATCATACGAAGAAGTGTTGTCTTGCCACTGCCGGACGGCCCCAGCAGCGCCACAAGCTTTCCCTTTTCCACTCCAAAGCTCACATTATCGGATGCCAGGAAGTCTCCGTATTTTTTGTATATATTTTTCATTTCAACGTACATATACATTATCTCCTTCCTGCTTTTCCCTTGCAGCAGATTTTATTAGTGTAAATCATATTTTCCAAGTATATCTCAGTGTAATTTCTTAAATTTATGCTCAACTATATTTCTTGCAAAAAGAATGATTAATGCAATAATTAACAGTATCGACGATACAGCAAATGCCGATGTTATCGAGCTGTCTGTGCCCGACATATACAAGGCATCAATCTCAAGCGGCAGTGTAAATGTCTCGCCTCTTGTCTTCGAGAGCGCATTTACCGCACCGAACTCGCCGAGGGCTCTCGCCGTACAGAGTATGATTCCATAAATCAGGCTCCACTTCATCTGCGGAAGTGTTATTTTCCGAAATATCGTAAAGCCGGATGCTCCCATCAGCGCTGCGGCTTCTTCCTCATCCTTTCCCTCTGCATTGAGCACCGGTATGATTTCCCTTGACACATAAGGAAATGTGACAAATATCGTAGCAAGCACAACTCCCGGTATTGCAAAGGTGATTCTCACATTCGTGCCGAATATCTCATTGAACCATCTGATAACCGGATAAAACCACCCAAGCCGTCCGAAGGTCATAAGATACGCAAGTCCTACGATGACCGGAGAAATAGAAAACGGTATATCAATAAGTGTTGCAAGCACCTGCTTTCCTTTAAACGAAAACCTGGTCAACAGCCACGCTGTCCATATTCCAAAGAAGGTATTGATAACTACCGCAAAAACTGTTGCTATCAAAGTCACCTTGAGTGCTGAAAGCACGTAGCTTGTGGAGATAGCTTTCAGATAGAATCCAAACCCCTCCTTTAAGGCACTTGCCATCACAGAAAAAAGCGGAACTACAAGCATGACAAATATAAAGAGCACCGTGACAGTGACGAGTATTATCTTTGTGATCTTTTTTCTTCTTTCAAGCTTTACCTGTTCGGTCATCGCATTGTGCTCCTTTCCTGTTTGTGTGCATCGCATTTGATTTATATGCAGCCTTCTACAACAAATTAGTGCGCTGTGACTGTTTAACCTGCACTATGTTTACAAATAGCAGCAGTAAAAATGATATGACAAGCATCACAAGTGCTATGGCAGTCGCGCTGGCATAATCTATATAGCTAAGCTTCTGCATGATGACGTAGGATACCACCTGCGTCCTGTGCCTTGCACTGTTGCCTGATATGTAGATGACGCTTCCGTACTCTCCTATGCCTCTGGCAAAGGCAAGACCAAAGCCTGCTAAGAGTGCCGGGCGAAGCTCCGGAAATATTACCTTAAAAAATGTCTTAGATGGTGTGGCGCCAAGCATATAAGCGGCCTCCTCATATGTATTATCCATCTTTTCAAGCACCGGCTGTACAGCTCTTATTACGAAGGGAATGCCTACAAAAACAAGTGCCACAACTATTCCTGCCTGTGTGTAAGCCACATCTATTCCAAGCTTGCCAAGGTCCTTACCAAAAAAGCCTGTGCCTGAGTACAGCTTTGAGAGCGTGATGCCCGCAACCGCTGTCGGCAGTGCAAACGGAAGCTCTATAAGTCCGTCAAGCAGCCATTTCCCGGGAAAATCGTACTTCACAAGCGTCCATGCCACGATGAGTCCAAATACCACATTTACGATTGCCGCGATAAATGATGAGGTGATGCTTGTGATAAAGGCATTCCTCACATTCTCCTTCATGATAAGTGCCACGAAATCACCCGGCGATATCTTTAGCGAATACACAAGCACTGATGCTAACGGAATGAGAACGATGACTGAAAGCATCGTGATCACTATTCCAAGCGAAAGATGGTAGCCCGGTATGACTCTGGTCTTTATGTTCTTTGATTTAGTTTTCTCTTTTGCTGTTTTATCAGTTGCCGTATATTTCATCGAACATTGCTCCATCATCGAAATATGTCTTGTAGGCTTCATTCCATCCGCCGTAATCCTCTATGCTCCAAAGCCTGATATTTAAATCAAACTTGTCGGAAAACCGGTTTAATATATCCTGATTGGTTGGTCTGTAGCCGCTTTCGCCAATCAGCTGCTGTGCCTCATCACTGTAGAGATACTGTAGGTATTCTTTGCTTACCTCTTGTGTTCCGTTGCTCCTTGCATTGTCATCCACAATAGCAACAGAGGGCTGTGCTAAGATGCTGACGGACGGATTCACTATCTCATACTTGCCCGGATATGAATCCATGGTCGTAAGTGCCTCGTTTTCCCACGCTATGAGCACATCTCCCTGACCGTTTTCCACAAATGTGGTTGTTGAGCCTCTCGCACCCGAATCCATAATTGTGACATTTTCATACAGCTTCTTCATAAACGATTTCTGTTCCTTCAGGCTGTCATAATTTGTCTTCGCATAGCTTAGCGCTGCAAGAAAATTCCAGCAGGCTCCGCCACTACTCTTTGGATCAGGCGTAATCACATCCACATTCTTTTTCACCAGGTCATCCCAGTCACTTATATGCTTTGGATTGCCCTTTCTTACAAGTAAAACGATTGTTGATGTGTATGGTGCCGAGCTGTCAGAAAACTCATCAATCCAGCCCTTATCAATTAAGCCGGTATTTTGTATCAGGTCTATGTCATGCTCGAGTGCCAGTGTGACAACATCTGCATTACAGCCCTCCACAACCGAGCGCGCCTGTGCTCCCGAGCCGCCATGTGATTGAATCACATTTATCTTTTTGCCGTGCTCGCTCTCATAGTAAGACTCGAATATTTTGTTGTATTTCTCGTAAAACTCTCGTGTCGGATCATACGACACATTGGTTATGGTGACTGTGCCGTCATCCTTCCTGCCTGAGCAGCCTGTCAGAAGAAGTGACAGAATCATCACTGTCGACAGCAGGGCTGCCGTATATTTATGTATGTTTCTCATGTATGTTTCTCATTTTTCATGTTACAGTTTCCGGCAAAGCAAGCTTATGCCGTAAGTTTATATGCCATTAGTTTACTGTAAAAAGCGGTGTGGACAGGTATCTTTCTCCTGTATCCGGAAGCAGCACCACGATATTCTTTCCCTTGTTCTCAGGTCTTTTCGCAAGCTCTGTTGCCGCATATATTGCTGCTCCTGAGGATATGCCAACGAGAAGTCCGTCGCTCTTTGCAACCTCTCTTGCCTTGTCAAAAGCGGCCTCATTCTCCACCGGAATCACCTCATCCACTATATCCATGCGCATGACCTTCGGAATAAAGCCTGCACCGATTCCCTGTATCTTGTGAGGCCCCGGTCTTCCGCCTGAGAGTACCGGTGAGCTCTTTGGCTCAACAGCTACTATCCTTACATCAGGATTATGGTCTCTCAATCCAAGCCCGGTGCCTGTACAGGTGCCTCCTGTTCCGACAGATGATACAAAGATATCTACCTTTCCATCTGTATCCTCCCAGATTTCCTGAGCGGTTGTAGCTCTGTGGATATCCGGATTGGCCTGATTCTCAAACTGCTGTGGAATAAAGGCATTGCCATAATGTTCTTTAAGTCTCTGCGCCTCATCAATTGCACCCTTCATGCCCTCACGCCCCGGTGTGAGCTTTATCTCTGCGCCAAGCGCTGTGACGATTTTTCTTCTCTCAACGCTCATGGTATCAGGCATTATAAGTATCAGGTGAAGTCCCTTTGAGGCTGCCACAAATGCAAGTCCGATTCCGGTATTGCCACTTGTCGGCTCTATGATTATTGTGTCATGATTTATCTTTCCATCCTTTATGCCCTGTTCTATCATAGCTGCCGCCACCCTATCCTTTACACTTCCAAGTGGATTGAAATACTCCAGCTTTGCTATGATTTTTGCTTCAAGCCCAAGGGCTTTTTCATAATTGGTCAGCTCCAGAAGCGGAGTGTGACCTATCAGCTCAGTGAGCTGCTTTGCAATTTTTGCCATTGATATTACCTCTTTTTTGTTAATGTTTGTTTTGAGTATGTTATGAGTTTGAGCTTAGTTTGTATGGTTGGGATTTCCTACCATTCAAATATGATTTCTAAGTTATTGATATGTTACCACTAATTGATATTTTTGTAAATGTAATTAGGGTTATTAATATTTGTTAGCGGGCTATAAATTTTATTGATAGCCAACAGACGACTGCACAGTCGTCCGTCCGGTATAGAATTTACTATAAAAAAAGAGTTCTATCATTCGCAGACACAAAGTCTGTGAAAAATAGAACTCTTTTTGGTCTCCCTTTGGCTACTCCGCCTGTTCATTTGCTTTATCGGTTCTCGTGATATACTTGATGATATACTTGATTCCGACAAAGGTTCCAATCAGGATAAGCACTCCTATGATAAAAGGTACTACAGGATTTCTGACAAAGCCTGCTATGATGTAGGTCAGGCATGATATGGCTGCCACAAGCACTGCGTACGGAAGCTGTGTGGACACATGGTTCATGTGGTTGCACTGGGCTCCTGCCGATGCCATGATGGTGGTATCGGATATCGGTGAGCAGTGGTCTCCGCATACTGCACCTGCCATGCACGCTGAGATTGAGATAATCATCATCGTATGGTTTGTGCCTGAGAAGATGTTTACTACTATCGGTATGAGTATACCGAATGTGCCCCATGAGGTTCCTGTTGCAAAGGCAAGGAAGGCTCCCACCAGGAATATGATTGCAGGAAACAGTCCAAGGAGTGGTCCCGATACGCCTCCCACTAAGCCTGCGACAAATTCCTTGGCGCCAAGGCTTTCTGTCATGGTCTTTAGTGTCCATGCAAAGGTCAGTATAAGTATTGCAGGTACCATCGCCTTAAAGCCCTCAGGGATTGAATTACAACAATCCGTAAAGCTTAGCACCCTTCTGATTGAGTAAAAGCATATGGTGATTATCAGTGCAAAAAAGCTTCCAAGCATAAGACCAATCGACGCATCGCTGCCTGCAAACGCATCGACAAAGCCTTTTCCGTCAAAAAAGCCTCCTGTGTATATCATTCCTATGATGCAGCTTATTATGAGCACCAGTATAGGAAATACAAGGTCTATAACCTTTCCCTTGCCCTTTATCACATCCTGCTTTGACTCTGCATAAGGTCTGTCTCCTGTGGTAAATAAATCGCCCTTTTGGGCATTGGCTTCATGCTTTGCCATCGGACCGAAATCCACCTGCAAGATAACAAGTGTCACCATGGCGACAATGGTAAAGAGCGCATAGTAATTGTACGGAATGGCCTTTATGAAAATAGAAAAGCCATCCTCTCCCTTTACAAAGCCTGTGACTGCGGCTGCCCACGATGATATAGGTGCGATGATGCACACAGGCGCTGCTGTGGCATCTATCAGATATGCAAGCTTTGCTCTGGAAACCTGATGCTTGTCGGTGACAGGACGCATCACACTTCCCACTGTCAGACAGTTGAAGTAATCATCTATAAATATGAGCACTCCAAGCATTATAGCTGCAAGCTGGGCACCGATCCTTGTCTTTATGTGCTCACTCGCCCATTCTCCAAAGGCCGCCGAGCCGCCTGCCTTGTTCATCATGCTCACCATGACACCGAGCACGACTAAAAATATCAGTATTCCCACATTGTACGAATCCGATAGCACTCCGACAAGTCCGTCCTCGAATATGTGAAGCACTGATCTCTCAGCCGAAAAACCAGACTGAAATACATTTCCATAAAACAGTCCGCCGATCACTATTCCGACGAATAATGAGCTGTAGACCTCCTTTGTAATAAGTGCCAGAACTATAGCCACAACAGGTGGAACAAGCGCCCAGACTGTGGCATACATAGCAGGCACGTATTTTACTGCCAGAATCATTATTTTCTCCTCCGTCTATCCCTTATGCTCTATCTGTCAACCGCACCGACAAGCTCTGAAATATCCTTAACTCCATACCTGTCCATGTACTCTGCGATGCCATCCACTATCTGCTCTGTGGTCTTTGGATTCACAAAGTTTGCTGTGCCGACTGAAACTGCCGTAGCTCCGGCAAGTATCATCTCTATGGCATCGGCAGCATTTGTGATACCGCCCATTCCGATAATCGGGATATTGACTGCATGTGCTGTCTCGTAAACCATGCGCACTGCAACCGGATGCACAGCCGGACCGCTCATGCCGCCTGTCTTGTTTGCCAGCACAAAGCTTCTTCTGTTTATATCAATCTTCATGCCGGTTATGGTATTGATGAGTGAAACCGCATCAGCTCCGCCTGCCTCTGCTGCCCTTGCTATCTCTGCAATGCTTGTGACATTCGGAGAAAGCTTCATGATAACAGGCTGCTTTGCATATTTTTTAATCTCGCTTGTGATGGTCTCAACCCCCTTTGGATCTGTTCCGAAGGCAATTCCGCCCTCCTTTACATTCGGGCATGAGATATTTATTTCCATCATATCAATAGGCTCGTCTGCAAGACGCTTTACCACATCAAGATACTCGTCAAGCGAATGACCGCAGACATTTACCACAATCCTTGTGTCAAACTGCTTTAAAAAAGGAATATCCCTCTTTAAGAAAAGCTCGATGCCTGGATTTTGAAGTCCGACTGCATTAAGCATGCCGCCGTACACCTCAGCTACTCTCGGTGTGGGATTACCCTCCCACGGCTTATTCGCAACACCCTTTGTAGTGACTGCACCAAGTCTGTTTAAATCAACAAACTCGCTGTACTCTGCACCGGAGCCGAATGTGCCGGATGCAACTGTAACAGGATTTTTCCACTCAACACCGGCCACATTTACTGACATATTACTCATTACAGCTCCACCTCCTTCGCATCAAAAACAGGTCCCTCTTTGCATATACGCTTGTTGTTTACATTGCTGTGGGCATCCTTGTCCTTTGTTTTGCATACGCACGCAAGGCATGCACCGATTCCACATGCCATGCGCTCCTCCATTGATATAAAGCAGTCCATATCATGCTCTGCAGCGTAAGCCTTGAGTGCACGAAGCATAGGCATAGGTCCACATGCATAAATCACGTCTGCCTCAAGAGCATTCTCCTTTATTGCATCAATGACATTGCCCTTTGTGCCGACACTGCCGTCCTCTGTAGCTACAAAGGAAGCTGCCTGCTCCTTAAACTCATCGAGCAGGAAGGTATTCTCATCGCGATAGCCCATGACGATGTTCATATCGCATACTGCTGTTTTAATTTCTGCACCTTCCATTGCTGCCTGTCCCGAATTTTTTTCTTCACCTGATGTCTGCACAATGCCTGCATTTATATCCTTGGCAAGCTGCAGCATAGGCGGCACTCCGATTCCTCCGCCGATAAGAAATGCCTTCTTTCCCGGCTGTACTGTAAAGCCGTTTCCAAGAGGTCCTAAAATCCTTACCTTATCGCCCCTGACAAGCCTTGAAAATTCCTCTGTTCCCGTGCCTTCACCTGTCACACGGTACACGAGACGAATGGTGTCATCATCTCTGTTTATGCCGCAAAGGCTTATCGGACGCGGAAGCAGCTTACTCTTGTCGTTTGAGTAAACCGATACAAACTGTCCCGCCTTTGCTGCCTTTGCAATTTTGTCTGTCTTAAGTGTGAGGTCGTAGATGCCATTGCCGAGTGAGCTCTGGTCAACTACAACTGCAATCTCCTCAAATTTCTCTGCCATTTTATCTCCCTGGTTTCGTTTGTTAATATATTTAAGCTTTCTGAATAACTTATTAACGATTTGCAAGTGCTCCTGAGATATCCTCAATCATATCCTCAACAGCCTTGCGTGATGCATCTGCAAAATTCTCTGCTGTGATGCCCATATCCTTGTACTTATCCTGCTTGTATGCGCAGATGATTCCACGTGATGAATTGACAATTGCACCAAGTCCGTCCTCATTGAAGAAATGAACAAGGTCTGCACCCTTGCCTCCCTGTGCGCCGTAGCCCGGTACGAGGATGAAGCTCTTTGGCATTACCTTACGAAGAATCTTGCCCTGCTCAGGGTATGTTGCACCGACAACCGCACCTACATAGCTGTATGAATCACCCATGCAGTCAGCTCCCCACTCTGCAACCTTCTCGCCTACCCACTCATATAATGGACGTCCGTCAATCATACGGTCCTGGAACTCTCCACTTGATGGATTAGATGTCTTTACAAGAATGAAGATACCCTTCTTCTCCTCCTTGCATACATCTACGAATGGCTTGATACCGTCTGTTCCAAGGTATGGATTGACAGTGGCAAAATCCTCATCAAAGGTAGAATAGCTCTTGCTGCCGATCTGTACCTTTCCGAGATGTCCTGTGGCGTATGCAGCCGATGTTGAGCCGATATCTCCACGCTTTACATCTCCGATAACCACGAGATCCTTCTCATGACAGTAATCCACTGTCTTCTGGAATGCCTTAAGGCCCTCCACTCCAAACTGCTCATACATGGCAATCTGTGGCTTTACCGCAGGAATCAGGTCATATGTGGCATCCACAATAGCCTTGTTGTACTGCCAGATAGCCTCCGCTGCACCGGCCGGTGTCTCTCCAAGCTCATCAAATGCCTTCTTTGTGATATGCTCAGGCACATATGAAAGCATCGGGTCGAGACCTACTACGATAGGTGCGTTTGTTTTCTTGATTTTGTCTACTAATTTGTTGATCATTCTTTCGTCCTCTTTATGCGTATTTTATTATACAGACAGATATTGTGATTATTAAATATCTGCATACAGTTATAAATATTTTATAGCATAAACTAAATTCTTGCAACCAAAAATATAATAGCAGGGAGTATAGCATTAATTGTTGCTATACTCCCTGCTAATTTCACCTTTACAGCTTCCATTTTTCAATCACACATTGATGTTCTTTTGTCTTTTTATCGTAATTTATTCCAACAAGAAGCAAATTACCCTTATAATCCTTCAAGGCTTCCACATACTGTCTCGACTTTATCTGTGAAATGGCGCCATCAACATTCTTATCATATTTCAATTCAATAACAACTGCCGGCTTATCCAAATGACTCACTCTTGGAATAAAGCATACATCAGCAAAGCCTTTTCCTGTTGGTAATTCACGAACTATTGAGTAATACTCCCTGGCCGAATAAAATGCCAAATTAATTGTACAGCTTAAAGAATTCTCATCATTATACCGTAAAATAGATATCTCATTATGTGCCTTATCAATTCCGTCAGCAACCGCAGCACCATTCATATTCCACAAACTCTCAAGCAATTTTTGTGATGCTTTTATTGATTTTGATACTTCATCCCAATCCATTGTACTAATTGCATTAAGATATTCCTTTGACACCTCTCGATTTGGAATTGAAACCTCTTCCGTCTCACTATCATATGTCAGGTAGCCAAGATGTACTAAAAGTGTAAGCACATCATCCTTTGTGGCAAATGATGTCATGTCATTTTCAAATGTGCCTGTATTTATTTTCTCACTTTCACCGGCAAGCATTTTAATCACGGCATCTTTTAGACCATCCATATTCATTTGAATATAAACCTTGAGAGCCTCGTAAGTTTCAGTCTGATTCCAATAAGTACCAAATTTATGCTTTAGCATGGCTTCTACTACAGACTTCGGACTGTACATCGCATATTTCTTTACTCCATATTTGCTATGGGACACGAGCTTATATCCATTGTACCATGCCCTTGCCTCTTCAAAGTCCATATCATATCTGTCACACAATTCTCTGACCTCATCATCTGTAAAGCCAAAGTACTCTGCCAAAGCTCCCATATCTGTCATGGAATATTCCGTGAACATATTAAGAGCAGAATGTGAACCATATTTTTTAATCGGCAGTATACCTGTCATGTATGCAAGCGCTATATAGTCTTTATCCTTAAGCCAGCCTCTCAAAAAATCAAGGTATTTCTTCTGCGCTTCTTTATCCTGCGTAAATTCTCTAAACAGACAATCCCATTCATCAATAAGAATCACAAACGGCCTGCCTGTAGACATAAAAACATCCTGCATTACTCTCACAATATTTGACTTGTCCCGAAAAATAATATCCTTACACTCTATTGAAAAATCATCCGTAATGTATTCGCACAACATTTTAAGCATATCATCAACACTGTGTGTAACACTCAAAAAGTCCTGCATATTAATTTTGAGTACATCATACTTGTTAATATGTCTGTCATACGACTCATCATGACTTATTTTAATGCCTTTAAATAAATTTTCTGCATCAGTCTTTCGACCATAATATGCTGAAAGCATATCCATGGCCATTGACTTTCCGAATCGCCTTGGACGGCTTACACACATATACCTTTGTAATGTATTTATACACTTATTCGTTTCTTTAATCAGACCGCTTTTGTCAACAAAAATCTCTGAATTTATCGCAAGCTCAAACGATCTTCCTGTCGGATTAACGTAAATGCCCAATGAATATGCCTCCCTGTTAATATGTTACTCTATATTATACCTGCTATTTACTGGTTTGCAACAATATTTATCTATTGTATTATTGATAAGCAACGTTATTGCTATAAAAATAGACTTAACTACTAATTCTACAATAACGCAGCATATTATGATTGTGTATAGATTCATATGCTGATATTTCAATTCACACTCCCACGAGAGGAACGACGGCAGGTACAGGCACAGCCACTAACCTTGCAGAATTTCAATCCACGTTCCCACGAGAGGAGCGACCATATTACACAATCGTTCGTATTCAGGTTCTTCAATTTCAATCCACGCTCCCACGAGAGGAGCGACCATTTCCAACGGACTTTGTGACGGCTTTTATGCCATATTTCAATCCACGCTCCCACGAGAGGAGCGACTTCACCGGGGACTACACCTTTGAGGTGACACTGATTTCAATCCACGCTCCCACGAGAGGAGCGACACATAACGCCGGAACAGTGGGAACAGCTAAAGAATTTCAATACACGCTCCCACGAGAGGAGCGACAATGGGTGATGGCTATCAAGAGGTGCAGGAAGTAATTTCAATCCACGCTCCCACGAGAGGCGCGACGTCGTTAAAAGCCACGGAATATAAGTTAAGCATTGATTTCAATCCACGCTCCCACGAGAGGAGCGACCAAAGTGGCTTGTTACCTTGCCACCCTGATTAAATTTCAATCCACGCTCCCACGAGAGGAGCGACCCGTCCGGCGGTATTCTTTGCCACTTATAAGCGTTAATTTCAATCCACGCTCCCACGAGAGGAGCGACAATATCCAAAATCTAACATTTGCTCTTACCAAAAGATTTCAATCCACGCTCCCACGAGAGGAGCGACGGTGTATGAGAGTTCGTATTGCGGCACCTCTTTGTAATTTCAATCCACGCTCCCACGAGAGGAGCGACGGAGATGTAAATAAAATTGATTGTGGTGGATCAGTAATTTCAATCCACGCTCCCACGAGAGGAGCGACTCTAATGGCTTGATGATGTTTGATGATACGTTGATTTCAATCCACGCTCCCACGAGAGGAGCGACAAACCATGAGAAAATTAACAATCGCAGAACTTAATTTCAATCCACGCTCCCACGAGAGGAGCGACCACAGCATTATCTGATTTTCAAACCTTATGCAAGGATTTCAATCCACGCTCCCACGAGAGGAGCGACCATAGTAGCCATTTCGTAGTGCCCTGCTAACAAGATTTCAATCCACGCTCCCACGAGAGGAGCGACCAATGCTTCTATATCGCAGTGCTGTAATGTTGTTATTTCAATCCACGCTCCCACGAGAGGAGCGACTGTGCTGCGTGGCACTGATAACCATAAGTCGGAAATTTCAATCCACGCTCCCACGAGAGGAGCGACTCTACCGATTCTGCCATGCCGTCAAGATAACTCTATTTCAATCCACGCTCCCACGAGAGGAGCGACGCAAGTTCTCGACAAGTTTTTGCAAAATTTTGCATTTCAATCCACGCTCCCACGAGAGGAGCGACTACGAGTGACAGTATTATATTAGCACTTTAAGACATTTCAATCCACGCTCCCACGAGAGGAGCGACAAAGTAGGATTATAGCAATTTTATACGGAGGTAATTTCAATCCACGCTCCCACGAGAGGAGCGACTGTAAATGTTCCACCATCAACGCTATCTCCACTTATTTCAATCCACGCTCCCACGAGAGGAGCGACATACCACACCGATACGGCTTTACATTATCCGCATTTCAATCCACGCTCCCACGAGAGGAGCGACATTCCCGGGGTGATTGATTTTCCGGATGTTATACAATTTCAATCCACGCTCCCACGAGAGGAGCGACGCAAGTTCTCGACAAGTTTTTGTAAAATTTTGCGATTTCAATCCACGCTCCCACGAGAGGAGCGACAGGGCTTTCATTTTATGCTCTTTGTCCTCTGTTATTTCAATCCACGCTCCCACGAGAGGAGCGACCGTTTACTGCAACTGTCTGTGTTGCAACATTTATTTCAATCCACGCTCCCACGAGAGGAGCGACCGTAGCATCAGGATGCTGTTCTGAATTTATTGTAATTTCAATCCACGCTCCCACGAGAGGAGCGACCTACTTGTGCACCATATGCACTCGGTATCATTGATTTCAATCCACGCTCCCACGAGAGGAGCGACTTATCTGGAGCTTGCAAATGAGATTTTAGGCGTATTTCAATCCACGCTCCCACGAGAGGAGCGACCGTTTTTCGAGTGGTCTGCAACTCGAAAATCGGGATTTCAATCCACGCTCCCACGAGAGGAGCGACTTATGATACTTTGGCGGTTGTCGATAAGCTTAAATTTCAATCCACGCTCCCACGAGAGGAGCGACCCCGTCGGAGGGCGATTGACCGTCAACTATTTGTATTTCAATCCACGCTCCCACGAGAGGAGCGACTGAATGTGTGTGTTTTAACATAGTGCCTATAGCATTTCAATCCACGCTCCCACGAGAGGAGCGACCAGGGTTCTTCAGGATTTACTAGTCCGAAAAAGCGATTTCAATCCACGCTCCCACGAGAGGAGCGACCCTGTGCTCTCTTCTGTACCTTTAGGCAGTGTTCCTATTTCAATCCACGCTCCCACGAGAGGAGCGACACAACATCCATGTTTGTCTGCTCTATGAAAGCCATTTCAATCCACGCTCCCACGAGAGGAGCGACTGCAAGTGTATTTGATGCTTTAAGGCCTTATATATTTCAATCCACGCTCCCACGAGAGGAGCGACGGAGAGTGGCAGACATTAAAGAAAAGATAGAAAATTTCAATCCACGCTCCCACGAGAGGAGCGACACAGGCCGTCATGATCCGACAGACATATGTTGTATATTTCAATCCACGCTCCCACGAGAGGAGCGACGATAATGGTAATTATGGTATTGTTACTGTTACTATTTCAATCCACGCTCCCACGAGAGGAGCGACAAAAGGAAAATAACAATATAAACATAATAACATATTTCAATCCACGCTCCCACGAGAGGAGCGACCGGTTGATCCGACTCCCGATCCGGATAAACCAACTATTTCAATCCACGCTCCCACGAGAGGAGCGACCCATTAGATACATACCATTGTTCAAAAGTATCACCAAAATTTCAATCCACGCTCCCACGAGAGGAGCGACAGTAAAACGTACACCATCCCTGTTTTTCTCAGCATTTCAATCCACGCTCCCACGAGAGGAGCGACCATGCGTTTCCAGTGGCGTGATGAGCAGGGCGAAGCAATTTCAATCCACGCTCCCACGAGAGGAGCGACGCTGTAGATGTGGGCTTTACGTGGGTTGTAAATATTTCAATCCACGCTCCCACGAGAGGAGCGACGACAGGCCGTCATGATCCGACAGACATATGTTGTATATTTCAATCCACGCTCCCAC
>ENA-UALT01000200-UALT01000200.1-human-gut-metagenome-genome-assembly--contig:-NODE-200-length-20880-cov-11.882257_pt1 | contig 20880 bp, 15 predicted proteins | sample MGYA00243704_ERZ654478 | MGnify/ENA primary metagenome ERZ654478 (study PRJEB26926, sample SAMN06164423) | human gut metagenome | biome: ENVO:00009003; feature: ENVO:2100002; material: ENVO:00002003...
CGAGATGTAGAGAGGTCTCGTGGGCTCGGAGATGTGTATAAGAGACAGGGAGTGGACAGTAACGATTTTTGTGCCACAATAAACTAAACCAGGGAGAAAAATATGGAATTTCGACCATGCATCGACATTCACAATGGAAAAGTAAAGCAGATTGTCGGTGGTTCATTAAAAGACAGGGGTGACTTTGCCAGTGAGAACTTCGTCTCAGAGCAGGACAGCCGGTTTTATGCAGATATGTATAGGAAATCGGGCATAAAGGGCGGTCATATCATTCTGCTCAATTCTGTGGACAGCGAGTATTATGAGGATACAAAGGAGCAGGCTGTTATGGCGCTTGAAGCGTATCCGCAGGGCTTACAGGTAGGTGGCGGCATCACCGCAGACAATGCGATGGAGTTTATAGATGCCGGTGCAGCAGCAGTTATTGTGACATCCTACGTATTTAAAGACGGCAGGATAAACTATGCAAATCTAAACAGGCTTAAAGATACCGTGGGCAGTGACAGGCTGGTGCTTGATCTGTCATGTCGCAAAAAGGATGGACAGTATTATATAGTGACTGACCGCTGGCAAAACTTCACGGATGAGGCAGTGACCACAGAGCTTTTGGATAAGCTATCCTCATATTGCTGCGAGTTTCTGGTACATGCAGTGGATGTTGAGGGCAGGGTGAACGGCATTGAAAAGGAGCTTGTCGCCATGCTTGGCAGCTGGGGAAAGATACCGGTCACATATGCAGGCGGTGTGTCATCCTTTGACGATTTAAAATGTATCAGGCAGCTTGGACAGAACCATCTGAATGTGACAATAGGCAGTGCTCTTGATTTGTTTGGCGGTGAGATGGAGTACGATAAGGTTATAGCTTTTTGCAATAATAAGGAGATTTAAAATGGCAAAATACAGTAAGAATGATATTATCCGCATAGTGGATGAGGAGGATATTGAGTTTATCCGTTTACAGTTTACGGATATCTTTGGAACATTAAAAAATGTGGCAATTACAGCCAGCCAGCTTGAGAAGGCACTCGACAACAAGTGTATGTTCGACGGCTCGTCAATAGAGGGCTTTGTGAGGATAGAGGAGTCAGATATGTATCTGCACCCGGATCTTGACACTTTTATGATTTTTCCATGGAGACCACAGCAGGGCAAGGTCGCACGAATCATCTGTGATGTCTATATGGCGGATGGTACACCGTTTGAGGGAGACCCGCGCTATATATTAAAGAAACAGATTGAAAAGGCAAAGCAGATGGGCTATATATTTAATGTAGGTCCGGAGTGTGAGTTTTTCCTTTTCCACCTGGACGAGAACGGACAGCCTACCACCATCTCGCATGAGAGAGCAGGGTACTTTGACTTGGGACCAAATGATTTGGGAGAAAACGCAAGAAGAGACATGGTTTTAACTCTTGAGGATATGGATTTTGAGATAGAGGCATCACATCATGAGGTGGCACCTGCACAGCATGAGATTGATTTCAAGTATGAGGAGGCACTTCATACCGCCGACAATATCATGACCTTTAAGCTTGCTATAAAGACAATCGCAAAGAGGCACGGACTTTTTGCCAGCTTCATGCCAAAGCCAAAGCATGGTGTGAGCGGCTCGGGAATGCATATCAACATGTCACTTTCAAAGGATGGTGTCAATATATTTGACAATGAGGAGGATGAGCTTGGACTCAGCGAGGAGGCATACTACTTCATAGGCGGTATCATGAAGCATATGAAGGGCATGACGGTCATCACTAATCCAATCGTCAATTCATATAAGCGCTTTGTGCCGGGATATGAGGCACCGATTTATATCACCTGGTCAGCTACAAACAGAAGTCCGCTTATCAGAATCCCTGCAGCAAGAGGTGAGGGAAGGAGAGTGGAGCTTAGAAACCCTGATCCTTCAGCAAATCCGTATCTGGTTCTGGCACTGTGCCTGGCAGCAGGAATTGACGGCATAAAGAACAAGATACAGCCGGATGCGGAGCTTCGTGAGAATGTATTTGAGCTCACAGAACAGGATAAAAAGAGACTCGGAATTGAATCACTTCCTGCTGATTTACATGAGGCGGTTGAGTGCCTTAAGTCAGATGATTTTATCCGCGAGATACTCGGAGAGCATATCTACAACAAGTATATAGAGGCAAAAGAGGCAGAGTGGAACGATTACAGAGCTGCGGTTACCCAATGGGAAATAGATGAATATCTGTACAAGTTTTAAAGGATGTAACGAACCGTGAATAATATTGTTATAGCATTTCCTAAAAAGGAAGTAGCCAATTCAATCAAAAAAATATTAGCGCAGAGCGGTTATACAGTCACGGCGGTTGCAAATACAGGAGCTTCAGCACTTTCGAGCATGAACGGACTGAATATGGGAATCATCATATGCGGATACAGATTTTCAGACATGATGTACAGTGAGATATACGAGTATATGCCTAAGGAGTTTCAGATGCTTCTCATAGCGTCGGCAGCGGGTATCATGGAAAAAAATGTGGATAATCTGATGTCATTATCCATGCCACTAAAAGTGCATGAGCTTTTGCAGACTGTTGAGATGATGGATTACACGATAACGCGCCGCAGGAAAAAGCTCAGGCAAAGACCTAAGGTACGTTCAAAGGAGGATCAGGAGATGCTAAGCAGTGCAAAGGCTGTACTGATGGAACGAAATGGATTCTCAGAGGAGGAAGCACACCGGTATATCCAGAAGCGAAGCATGGATAACGGCACCGGTCTTGTGGAAACAGCACAGATGATACTAAGCCTTATGACTGATGTATAGTGAGCGCTTTATGAAGCCAGACAGAAGAGCGTATGATAGTAGCTGCAAAGGCTTGAACAGTTACTATAAAAAATAATGATAAAAAAATATATTTACACTTGCATGGTAAAGTGATAAATTAGACTTATTGTAAAGTAACAAAGGAGAGATAAACATGTTTCAGATTAATGATAACTTTCAGAAATTACCGGGAAGCTACCTTTTCAGCACAATAGCTAAAAAGGTTGCAGCTTATCAGGAGGCAAATCCGGATAAAGAGATAATAAGGCTTGGAATCGGCGATGTAACACAGCCGCTTGCACCTGCTATCATCGATGCACTGCACAAGGCAGTTGATGAGATGGGAAATGCAGCTACATTCCACGGATACGCACCTGACCTCGGATATGAGTTCCTCAGAAAAGCAATTTCAGACAACGACTACAAGGCAAGAGGATGCGATATCTCAGCAGATGAGATTTTTGTTTCAGACGGAGCAAAGAGCGATTCAGCCAACATCCAGGAGCTTTTCTCAGCAAACAGCCGTATCGCTGTTACAGATCCTGTTTACCCTGTATATGTTGATTCCAATGTCATGGCAGGAAGAACAGGCACATATGATGCTCAGACAGAGACCTGGAGCAATGTAATCTATATGCCGTCAACAGCAGATAACGGCTTCGTTCCGGAGCTTCCAAAGGAAGTACCGGATATGATTTATCTGTGTCTGCCAAACAACCCAACAGGAACAACTCTCAAAAAGGAGCAGTTACAGGTATGGGTTGATTATGCAAACAAGAATGGCTCAGTCATCATCTTTGATGCAGCCTATGAGGCATATATCAGCGAAGCAGATGTGCCACACTCAATCTATGAGTGTAACGGTGCAAAGACATGTGCCATCGAGCTTAGAAGCTTCTCAAAGAACGCCGGCTTTACAGGCGTGCGTCTTGGCTTCACAGTAGTACCTAAGGAGCTTAAGTGTGGTGATGTATCACTTCATGCTATGTGGGCACGCCGTCACGGAACCAAGTTCAACGGTGCACCATACATCGTGCAGAGAGCAGGCGAGGCAGTTTACTCAGATGCCGGAAAAGCACAGCTTAAGGATCAGGTAGCATACTACATGAACAATGCAAAGACAATAAAGACAGGTCTTGCAGAGGCAGGCTTTACAGTATACGGCGGAGTAAATGCACCATACATCTGGCTCAAGACACCGGATCAGATGACATCATGGGAGTTCTTCGATTACCTGCTTGAGAATGCCAACGTGGTAGGTACACCTGGCTCAGGCTTTGGACCAAGCGGAGAGGGCTACTTCAGACTGACTGCTTTCGGAAACTATGAGAACACAGTAAAGGCACTTGAGAGAATCAAGGCACTGTAAAAATAAATCAGGTCAAATAAAAATACCGTCAGGGAGATGTTCCCTGACGGTATTTTTTGTCTTTGAAATTTACTTAAAGTGTAATTACTGTATACTTTTCAGCAACAAAACTTTATGTGAAAAGCATGATTTAGTTCTTCTTAAAGCCGGCTCTCTTACGAAGAGTAGGGTCAAGAATCTTCTTTCTGATTCGAAGGCTCTCAGGTGTTACCTCAAGAAGCTCATCTGTATCAATAAAGTCGATAGCCTGCTCAAGGCTTAATACTTTAGGTGGTACAAGTGTGAGTGCCTCATCTGCTGATGAAGAACGTGTATTTGTAAGATGCTTCTTCTTACATACGTTGAGCTCGATGTCCTCGGCCTTTGAACACTGTCCGATAACCATTCCGGAGTAAACCTTGGCGCCCGGTCCGATAAAGAGTGTTCCTCTCTCCTGTGCAGAGAAGAGTCCGTATGTTACAGCCTCACCTGACTCAAAGGCAATGAGTGAACCTGTTGCACGGTATGCAATTTCACCCTTGTATGGCTCGTAGCCGTCAAACATGGTGTTTAAGATTCCGTTACCCTTTGTATCGGTCATGAACTCACCACGGTATCCGATAAGTCCACGTGCAGGGATATGGAATTCAAGTCTGGTGTAGCCACCTGCGATAGAACCCATATTTCTAAGCTCGCCTTTGCGCTGCTGAAGCTTTGAGATGACAGCTCCTGTAAACTCATCAGGCACATCGATGTAAGCAAGCTCCATTGGCTCAAGCTTCTTGCCGTTTTCGTCATACTTGTAGAGCACCTCTGCCTTACTTACAGCGAACTCATAACCCTCACGGCGCATGTTCTCGATAAGTACTGAAAGGTGAAGCTCTCCACGTCCGGAAACCTTGAAGGAATCAGGTGAGTCGGTATCCTCGACACGCAGTGAAACATCAGTGTTGAGCTCGCGAAGGAGTCTGTCACGGATGTGACGGCTTGTGACAAATTTACCTTCCTGTCCTGCAAGAGGGCTGTTGTTTACGATGAAATTCATAGAGATTGTAGGCTCTGAAATCTTCTGGAAAGGAATAGCCTCTGGTGCTTCCGGTGAGCAGATTGTATCTCCGATGTGGATATCTGCGATACCTGAGATTGCTACAATCGAACCGATGTTAGCCTCGGCTACATCTACCTTGTTGAGTCCGTCAAACTCGTAAAGCTTGCTGATACGGACCTTCTCAAGCTTGTCAGGGTCGTGGTGGTTTACAACGACAGCCTCCTGATTGACCTTGATTTTACCGTTATCCACTTTACCGATTCCGATACGTCCTACATACTCGTTGTAGTCGATTGTACTGATGAGAATCTGTGTGTTGGCATCAGGATCACCTGTTGGAGCAGGGATGTAGTTTACGATTGTTTCGAAGAGAGGAGTCATATCCTTTCTCTCGTCGTTCAAGTCCTTCATGGCATAGCCGTCTCTGGCTGATGCAAAAACGAATGGGCAGTCAAGCTGCTCCTCAGAAGCATCGAGATCCATGAAGAGCTCTAATACCTCATCGATGACCTCATTAGGACGTGCCTCCGGACGGTCAATCTTGTTGACGCAGACAATGATAGGCAGCTTGAGTGCAAGAGCCTTCATAACTACGAACTTGGTCTGTGGCATAACACCTTCGAAGGCATCAACCACGAGGATAACTCCGTTTACCATCTTAAGAACACGCTCTACCTCACCGCCGAAGTCAGCATGACCCGGAGTGTCGATGATGTTGATTTTGATGTCCTTATACTGAATAGCTGTGTTTTTGGAGAGGATTGTGATACCTCTTTCACGCTCGATGTCGTTTGAATCCATTACTCGATCCTGAACTTCCTGATTGTCACGGAACACACCGCTTTGCTTAAGAAGCTCATCTACAAGTGTTGTTTTACCATGATCAACGTGGGCAATAATTGCTATATTACGAATATCGTCTCTTGTTGTTTTCATATTTTCCTTCTTTCTTTAATAAATAAAGCTAAGTTTGCAACTAACTTATTCTATCATAATTTTTCCAATGTGCAAGTTTTCATTGAAAGTTTTTATAAAATTAAGTGAAATGTTATTGGATTTGTCGACATTATTTGAGAAAATATACTTTGTGGAAATGTTAAAAATAGCTGGAAAAACATTTTACAAAAGGAAGGGAGACAAAAATTCATGGCAGATAAAATGTTTGAAAACAACCAGGTATCAATAATCGGAGAAATCGTTTCAGATTTTCAGTTTAGTCACGAGGTGTATGGTGAGGGCTTCTATATGATGGAGGTTTCGGTCAGAAGGCTTTCAGATTGCATGGACTATATTCCGGTGATGGTGTCAGAGAGGCTTATCAATGTGGAGGGTGACTACATAGGCAAAAGCGTATATATAGGCGGGCAGTTCCGCTCATTCAACAGGCATGAGGAGAAGAAGAACAGGCTGGTGCTGTCTGTTTTTTTTGCAAGAGAGCTTGAGGTATTGGACAGTGATTATGATGAGGATGCAGCCAATCAGATTTTCCTTGACGGCTATATCTGCAAGGAGGCTATATACAGGAAAACACCGCTTGGACGAGAAATTGCAGACCTGCTTGTGGCAGTGAACCGCTCATATGGCAAGTCAGACTATATTCCATGTATCTGTTGGGGAAGAAATGCCAGATTTGCGTCGACCTTTGAGGTGGGTACACATGTGCAGATATGGGGCAGAATCCAGAGCAGAGACTATGTGAAAAAGCTCAGTGAGACACAGGTGGAGCAGCGCACGGCGTATGAGGTTTCCGTGAGCAAGATTGAGGCATAGTACTTTAAATGGATAGTAACTACAGATTTGTGATTTTCCCGAAAATTTGCAATAATAGTCAGATTGTGGTATTTTACTAGATATTATTGGTTAATGCTTGTAATTGTTGACGTTTACATCAGGTGTAAACTGTAATGATTATATATCAGGCAGAAAAGCTATGTGTATGGAGGCATGATTATTATGGAAAACGGTGCAGTACAGATTTATTATGGCGAGGGACATGGCAAGACAAATGTCGCTATAGGAAGTGCAATATGTGCTGCCTGTGATGGTAAACAGGCTGTCGTTATTCAGTTCCTAAAGGGTAAAAAGGAGCCGGAGTTTTTGAAAAAGCTTGAGCCGGAGGTGAAATTCTTTAATTTTTCAAGAGCCGGAATACTCTTTGAGCAGCTTGATGAGGAGAGTAAGCAGGAAGAAATCATGAATATCAAGAATGGCTTCAACTATGCAAAGAAGGTTATATCAACAGGTGCTGACATGGTTGTTGTGCTTGATGAGATGCTGGGGCTTTTGGATTTGCATCTGATTTCAAAGGAGGAGCTGTCGGATATGCTTGCTTCAAGGCCTGATGATGTGACCGTGATTATGACAGGCAGAGTACTTGACGATGGAATCAGGGAAATGGCAGATGAGATTTATAATATCGCGTCGGAAAAATAATAAGAAATATTGTCATGTGAGTTGACAATGCACAGGCGTGGTGATATTATTAGTGCAAGTGTGAGGCAGTTATATTATCTGCTGTATACGAATAATTTGATTAACAGATAGAGGTCGCGCGACTTATGAGTAGCTTTCCGGATGCCGCAGGGGCAGTTGATGGGAGATGAAAGGAATAGCGCCGAAGGGATTTATCATCTGCGGATATATCTCTGGGCATATGGCGAACAGCCTTATGACTGTCATCAGATTTGATGGGGAGCTATCGTGATTCATGAAGAATTGGGACCGGCTCTAAGGAGCCGGTTTTTTAGCGCTTAGAGGCAGACAGCGGCATACTTATACGTTAAGAGAATCAAATACCGAATAAAGAAAAGCAAGAAGGAGATAAAATCATGGCAATTTTCAAAGGAGCAGGAGTAGCAATTGTTACACCTATGTACGATAACGAGGAGGTTAATTACGACAAGCTCGAGGAGCTTATCAATATGCAGATTGATAATGGCACAGATGCTATTATCATTGCAGGCACCACAGGCGAGAGTCCATGTCTGTCAATGGAGGAGCATGCAAAGGTTATAAAGGCTGCCGTAGAGTTTACAAAGCATCGTGTACCTGTAGTAGCAGGCACAGGCTCTAACTGCACAAAGACAGCTATGCAGCTTTCAAAGGAGGCTGAAGAGTTTGGTGCAGACGGACTGCTCGTTGTCACACCATACTACAACAAGGCTACTCAGGCAGGTCTTGTGAGTCACTATTCGCAGATTGCAGACAGCACAAAGTGTCCTATTATCGTATACAACGTACCGGGACGTACAGGCTGCAACGTGCTTCCGGAGACTATGGCAGAGCTCTTTAAGACAAAGGAAAATATCGTGGGACTCAAGGAAGCTACAGGAAATCTGGCACAGGCTTCAAAGACAATGTATCTGACAGACGGAAAGCTTGATATGTACTCAGGCGAGGATGGTCTCGTAGTGCCTCTTATGTCTATCGGAGCAATCGGTGTAATCTCAGTATGGAGCAATGTAGCCCCTGCAAAGGTACACAATATGTGCGACAGCTTCTTCAAGGGCGATTTACAGACAGCCTTAGAGCTTCAGAGAGAGGCTCTTCCACTTGTGGACGCACTCTTCTCAGAGGTAAATCCAATTCCTGTAAAGAAGGCTATGAACCTGATGGGTATGAATGTCGGACCTCTTAGAAGCCCTATGTGCGAGATGGGTGAGGATAATGCAAGGAAGCTTGCTGAGGTCATGAAGGCTTATGGCTTAAAGCTTGCTTAGTACAACGAGAAAGGATACGATAAAATGACAAAGGTAATTATGAATGGCTGCAACGGCAAAATGGGACAGACTATCACAGAAATCTGTAAGGCTGATGCTGATATCGAGATTGTAGCCGGTATTGATTTATATGATGGAATAGACAATGACTATCCTGTTTTTTCGAGCATCGACAAATGTGATGTGGACGCTGATGTGGTCATAGATTTTTCCAATGCCAAGGCTGTTGACGGAGTGCTGGACTATTGTGTGGACAAGCAGGTTCCGGTTGTTTTATGCACTACCGGTCTTAGTGATGAGCAGCTTGCAAAGGTTGAGGAGTGCTACAAGAAGGTGGCAGTGCTCAAGTCTGCAAACATGTCGCTTGGCATAAACACTCTTATGGCTCTTCTCAAAAAGGCTGCACAGGTTTTCGCACCGGCAGGCTTTGACATGGAGATAGTTGAGAAGCATCACAATTTAAAGCTTGATGCACCTTCAGGTACTGCGCTTGCACTTGCTGATTCCATCAACGAGGCTATGGATAACGAGTATCACTATGTTTACGACCGCAGCCAGCGCAGAGAGAAGCGCGATCCTAAGGAAATTGGTATTTCTGCTGTCAGAGGAGGAAGTATCGTCGGTGAGCACGAGGTACTTTTCTGTGGACAGGATGAGGTGATTGAGTTTAAGCATACTGCTTACTCTAAGGCTGTTTTTGCGAAGGGGGCTGTTGAGGCTGCCAAGTTCCTTAAGGGAAAGGGTGCAGGTCACTACGATATGGCGGATGTTATTGCAGCTAAGTAGATTTAGGTTGTTTATCATTTTGGCGATAGGTCGGGCATAAGCTCCGGGCAACAGGGGGACACATGCACTCTCCCGTGGCGCTACGCTACGTGGCTAAGATTCTGTACGAAATTATGCTTGACGGGTTTCTATGCTTGACGAAACCGTCGAAACGCGCCGTCCGTGGCGCGGTTCTCCTCGCCCCTGCGTCCATGCAGGGGCGTTTCTGCGTCTTGTGGGCATAATTTCTACAGTATCTAAGCCGCTTCGCTATGCGCTCCGGCGGGAGTACGTGTGCGCCCGCGGTACCCGGGGCTTACGTTCCTTACGCTGTGACAGAATTCTTACAGTATCTTGACAGTGTAGCGTAGCACTCACGACACCTGCCATGTCCTACCACACAAGAATAAATAATATCAACCGTTGCAAAATGTACTCTAGATGATTATAATAGGTATATTAGATTTGTAAATGGAAACAATGTCCATATTAAATCGAAATTAAATTATATAATATATTAAGGAGACAGTAGAAAATGAAAGAAAAATCAAGAAGCACTTTTTCCGGCAACATTGGGTTCGTCCTTGCGGCAGCCGGCAGTGCGGTAGGACTTGGAAATATATGGAGGTTTCCGTATCTGGCAGCAAAGGACGGAGGAGGACTTTTTCTGCTGGTGTATCTGATACTTGTTCTGACCTTTGGCTTTGCATTGCTTACCACTGAGATTGCAATAGGACGTAAGACCGGACAGGGACCGCTCACCGCGTATGGTCTTATCAATCCAAAGGGCAAGTTTATCGGTGTGCTTGCGTGTATAGTACCGGCTATTATTCTGCCTTACTACTGTACTATAGGTGGATGGGTTTTAAAATACTTTACACTTTTCATTACAGGAAGCGGTAAAAATGCGGTTGCGGATGGATATTTCACAGGTTTTATCACAGGCCAGTGGGCACCAATCATATTTGGAGTGGTTTATCTGCTTATAACAGCAGCAGTTGTCATTGGCGGAGTTAATAAAGGTATCGAGCGCTTCAGCAAGGTGCTCATGCCTATCCTTGTTGTGCTTATTTTTGCAATCGGTATTTTCTCACTGACGCTCAATTATAAGGATGCATCAGGCGCAGTAAGAAGTGGTCTTGAGGGTCTTAAGATATATGTGGTTCCTGACTTCAAGGGACTTACAATGCAAAAGCTTGCCACAGTATTTGTTGATGCGCTCGGTCAGCTGTTCTACTCAATCAGTGTGGCTATGGGAATCATGGTTGCATATGGTTCGTATGTCAAGAAGGAATCAAAGCTCATGGGCTCAATCAACCAGATCGAGATTTTTGATACACTTGTTGCATTCCTTGCAGGCCTTATGATCATTCCGGCAGTATATGTATTTATGGGTCGTGACGGCATGTCAGCAGGACCGGGGCTTATGTTTATATCACTGCCAAAGGTATTTAATGAAATGGGAATAGCAGGAGATATCGTTGGACTGATATTCTTCATGATAGTTGCATTCGCAGCAGTCACATCGTCTGTATCAATTATGGAGGCTATTGTATCGAGTCTTATAGACAGATTTCACTGGAGCCGCAGAAAAAGCGCAATTTTAGTCACGGTATACGGTCTGATTGCAGAGATAATAGTCTGCCTTGGCTACAATAAGCTCTATATGGAGGTTAAGCTTCCAAACGGCACAGTCGGACAGATACTTGATATCATGGATTATGTAAGCAACAATGTGCTTATGCCAATCGTTGCACTTGCCACATGTATCCTCGTTGGCTGGATAGTAAGTCCAAAGGTAATAATAGATGAGGTGACACGCGGAGGCAGCAAATTCACCAGAAAAGGGCTTTATATAATCATGGTTAAATTTATTGCACCGGCATTCCTGCTTATACTGTTGCTGCAGGCACTCGGAATCGTTACTTTTTAGTTTTGAAATAAATTTATTGTATATTTTATATAAATACCCTTGAAATACAGCCATCATAATGGTAGTATTTTACTAAATGATGAAAGAGGGGGAGCCACTATGGCTTTTAGACGAGAGAAAAAGCGTATCGGTGATATGCTTATAAATGAAAATGTAATTACTCAGGAGCAGCTGGAAAAGGCTCTGCCTATAGCCAAAGAAAAGCATAAGAAGATAGGAGAAACACTTATTGAGCTTGGGTTCACCAATGAGCTTGAGATAGCAAAGGCATTGTCACAGCAGCTGGGACTGGAGCTTGTTAATGTGAGCGCAATCAACATACCTGAGGAGGTGCAAAACCTTGTCAGTGAGACAGTGCTTAGAAAGCATGTTATGATACCATATGCATTTGACAAGAATAATGCCAATGTAGTGCATGTGGCCATGGCTGATCCTATGGATATGGTTGCGCTTGATGATTTTTCAATTGTTACCAATCTACAGGTTGAGCCTGCGGTAGCGACAGGCAGAGACATACTTTTGACGCTTGACAAATATTACGGTGATACAGAGGCTATGAAAGCGGCTCAGGAGTATGCGAGGGAGAGAAAAGAGCGTGAGCAGAAAAATGCCGAGGCTGAGGAAGCTACCAGCAAGGATGTCAACAATTCGCCGGTAGTTTTACTTGTCAACTCTATCATTGAGCAGGCAGCCAGACTCAGGGCCTCAGATATACATATAGAGGCACTGGAAAATAAAGTCAGGGTGCGATACAGAATAGATGGTGCGCTTTATGAGAAGGCAGCATATAGTATACATCTGCTTTCTGCAATTATTACACGACTTAAAATTATAGGTGGTATGGATATTTCCGAGAAACGTAAGCCGCAGGACGGCCGTATCACTATGGAGATAGACAAGATAGAGTATGATATCCGAGTATCAATCCTTCCGACAGTATTCGGTGAGAAATGCGTTATGCGACTTGCACAGAAAAAGGCACTTACAAGAGATAAAAAGGAGCTGGGATTTTCAGACGAAGAGCTTAAGGCCTTTGATCATATACTGATGAATACAAACGGTATCATCCTTGTTACAGGACCTACAGGAAGTGGTAAGTCAACCACACTTTACACGGCACTTTCAGAGCTCAACAAGGAGGATGTAAATATCATCACAGTTGAGGATCCGGTCGAGGCCAATATAGACGGAATAAACCAGGTACAGGTAAATAATAAAGCTGACCTGACATTTGCATCAGCACTTCGTTCCATTCTGCGACAGGATCCGGACATCATTATGATTGGTGAGATTCGAGATCAGGAGACAGCACAGATTGCAGTACAGGCGTCAATCACAGGACATCTTGTGGTCAGCACACTGCATACCAACAGCTCGGCAAGTACTATTTCACGACTGGAGGACATGGGAGTTGAAAGTTATCTGCTTGCGGATTCGGTAAAGGGAATCATTGCACAGCGACTTGTAAGAAGACTTTGTCCGGCATGTAAGAGAGAGCATCTGCTGACAGAGGAGGAAAAGGCCTTTATGAATATACCGGCATTCCGTCCGGTAAAGATTTATGAGCCATGTGGCTGTGAAAAATGTGCCAATACAGGCTACAAGGGACGAATCGGTATATATGAGATAATGACCATAACACCAAAGATAAAGTCACTTATTTCAAAAGGTGTTGATATAGAGGATATAAACAAGGCTGCATGTGATGAGGGCATGCATACACTTAGACAGAGTGCAGAGAAGCTTGTACTCGAAGGAGTTACTTCATTCCAGGAAATGTTAAAGACCACGTTTGAAAACTAAGGGGGAAAAGAAAATGCAGATAGTAGACATTTTAAAAGCAGCGCAGCAACAGAACTCATCGGATATACATATCGTACCGGGAAATCCGGTTATGCTTAGAATTGACGGAAAGCTTGTACCGCAGGGAAATCAGGTTCTTACCAATGTTGAGACGGACAACCTGCTTTCTCCAATTGTTCCGCAGGAGCTTAAAGATGAGCTAAAGGAGAAGGGAGAGCTTGATTTTGCTTTTTCGGTGGAGGGCTTTTCAAGAGTCAGAGCCAATGTGTTCAGGCAGAGAGGTTCATATGCAGCAGCACTTCGTATTCTCTCATATGATGTGCCTACACCGCAGCAGCTTGGCATACCACAGTCGGTTGTCAATCTTACCACAAAGATGAGAGGACTTGTCCTCGTGACAGGAGCTACAGGAAGTGGTAAGTCGACCACATTGGCAAGTCTTATAGATGTCATTGCATCAAGAGATTCCAAAAATATAATCACGCTTGAAGATCCTATTGAGTACCTGCACTCAAGGCGCCGCTCTATAGTGGAACAGCGAGAGGTTGGAAAGGATACACTCTCATATGCTGCAGCCCTGAGAGCTGCACTGCGACAGGATCCGGATGTAATACTTGTAGGAGAGATGCGAGATCTTGAAACTATATCTACAGCTATTACAGCGGCGGAGACAGGACATCTTGTATTTTCTACACTGCATACTAACAGTTCATCAGATGCAATTGACCGTATGATTGACGTTTTTCCACCACACCAGCAGCAACAGATACGAGTGCAGCTCTCAGGAGTTTTAGAGGGAATTGTTGCACAGCATCTGCTTCCAATGGTAAATGGCGGACGAATTGCAGCATTTGAGGTGCTCCTTGCAAACAATGCCATCAGAAACTTAATTCGTGAGGCAAAAGCATTTCAGATTCCATCTATCATACAGACATCAAAGAGAGAGGGTATGATGATGATGGATGACTGTATTTTACAGTATTACAGCCAGGGCCTTATAGCGCCGGAGACTGCAGTTGCATATGCACATGATCCGGTAAGCATGGCTAGCCGTGTACACCTTTACTATTGATGGTATAATCGTATGTATTTTACTGTTATGGTATAATGTTGTGAAGCCTTAATAAATTATGATTTAATTTATCTGGAGGTTGCACAGAATAGGGATAAGGAGGAGAAGAAAGTGGCTGACTGGACATATCAGATTATAGACCAGAGCGGAAAAGAAAGAAAAGGAAATATAGTAGCCGAGTCAGAAGCAGAGGCAAAAAATAAGCTTAAGATGGATGGCAACATGGTCATAAGCCTCACCAAGGCAACAGCACTGACCAAGGAAATCTCATTCAGTGTAGGAGGAAAGGTAAAGCCGAGAGATCTATCGGTATTCTGCCGCCAGTTCACCAGTATGGTCAATGCCGGTGTTACGATTCTTGATACGCTGGATATGTTATCCGATCAGACTGAGAATAAGGTTATGGCGAAAGCTATCAGAGGTGTTCATGCCGAGATTCAAAAAGGTGAGACTCTCTCGGATGGTCTAAAAAAATACCCGAATGTTTTCCCTGACATCATGGTGAGCATGGTTGCGGCAGGAGAAGCATCCGGCAAGATTGATGTAGCTTTTGACAGAATGTCTGCACACTTCGAAAAATCAGCAAAGCTTAACGGCATGATAAAAAAAGCGGCAGTTTATCCGATTATCGTTGTGATTGTAGCTATTGCGGTTGTTATTGTAATGCTTGTAAAGGTCATCCCAAGCTACTCAGAGATGTTCAATGACCTGGGAACAGAGCTTCCGGGCATCACAAAGGCAGTTGTTGCGATGAGTGATTTTGTCACTGGATACTGGTATATTGTGATTGCTGTCATAGCAGCAATTGTTATAGCCATCAAGCTTTATAAGCAGACTGACAGCGGCCAGATGTTCTTTGGTAATCTCGCAAGAAAGATTCCGGTTTTCGGAAAGCTAAACATCAAGACAGCAGCCAGTAACTATGCGCGTACACTTTCCACACTTGTGTACTCAGGACTTCCGATGATTGAAGCCCTTGGTATCACTGCTGACACCATGAAGAATGCGCTTTACAAAAAAGCCCTGAAAAATGCGAGGGAAGAAGTAAGTAAGGGTGTTCCACTGTCTGAGCCAATCACTGCGTGTGGATTGTTTCCACCTATGGTTTCACACATGACGCGAATCGGTGAGGAGACCGGTGACTTGGAAGGCATGCTTACCCGACTGGCAGACTACTATGATGAGGAAGTTGAGTTGGCTACCCAGACAGTTATGGCAGCTATTGAGCCTATGATTATCCTTGTTCTGGCACTTATTGTTGGTGTGCTTGTGGCAGCCGTTATGGCACCTATGCTTACCATGTATCAGGCTATGGACAGTTTATAAAATGAAAAAAGCAGGCTTTGAGTGTGAAGCTCAGAGGCTGCTTTTTTGGTGCAGAGACATTGGCAGTAGGACGGGGCTTCATCCCATGAGCCCTGGCTGGTGCACATTCTCTCGCGTGAGCTACGCTACACTGCCAAGATACTGTAGGAATTATGTTTTATAGGGTATCTATGCTTGACGAAACCGTCGAAACGCGCCGTCCATGGCGCGGTTCTCCTTGAACTGCCATCCGTGGCAGTTCATTTCTGTGTATCGTGTGCATAATTCAACAGTATCTAAGCAGCTTCGCTATTCGCTCACGCAAGAGAGTGTGCACCAGCCAGGGCTCGTGGGATGAAGCCCCTTACGCTGTGGCAGAATCGAATTTGGGATGAAATCCAGCCTGATTTATGGTAAAATAAAGAAAATACCACAGATTGACAAATTAAACGGTGCACTGATAAATGTCCGGACGAGAGCAACAAAAAATAAAAAGCAGTCTAAGAATAAACTCATAGGAATGCTGGAAGAGCTGTTCTCAAAGTCAGAGTTTATCGAGAAAAAGAAGATACTTGAAGAAGATTATGGACTTAAAATGAGCATGGAACTCGAAGGGAGGATGAGCGAGATGTGTAATGTGAGTGATTACTGGGAAGAGGTTGCAACAGAAGAGGGTAAGGAAATCGGAGAACGACAAAAGATAATCTCACAGGTTGTAAAAAAGCTGCAAAAGGACAAGAGCGTGGCAGAAATAGCAGATGACCTGGAAGAAAAAGAGGAGGTTATCGCTCCAATTTACGAAGCAGCATTGTCCATGAAGCCGGATTATGACGTTGAGAAAATCTATGAGCTTCTCGAGAAAAATAAGAAGCTGGCATAGCAGCTGTAGTTGAAAAAAGATCGATAGGAGGCAGTCTTTGAGCGAAAGCGCGGAGGCTGCTTCCTCTTTGTCTGAGGGGACTGACAGTAGGACGGGGCTTCATCCCATGAGAACGGCTGGTGCACACTCTCTCGCTTGAGCTACGCTGCACTGCCAAGATACTGTAGGAATTATGCTTTATAGGTTTACTATGCTTGACGAAACTGTCGAAACGCGCCGTCCGTGGCGCGGTTCTCCTTGAGCATTACTGCTCACACCACAGTGTGACCAGTAACGATTACAGCCCATTAAAAGTGCCTCTACGAGGCAGGGACTGTAATCTGACAATAGTTGACTTATTGGCGCATAGCTTGACAGCGTGGTGTCAAGCTTGCGTTTGAACAGCAATGATATATATTACATCCCGGTGGCAGCTCATTTCTGTGTATCGTTTGCATAATTCGACAGTATCTAGGCAGCTCCGCTATTCGCTCACGAGAGAGAGCATGCCCCAGCCGGTCTCACGTGATAAAGCCCCTTGCACTGTGGCAGAATGCAGGCTGATAGGCGTGCAGTGCAGAAACAGTATGAAAAAATATAAATATGGAAAAAGAAAAATTATGATGACAAAGAACTGCCGCTATGCTACAATCAACTCAAAGCATTATATTTCTGTAAGCGGCACCACATAACAGTTTTTTACAGGTGCACACCACTTTGAAGAGGGCAGACCACTTCGCATCATTCTACAAAGGACATGGAAGTTTTCAATGCTTTAATTACCCATTAACAGCAGGAAAATTGAAATGCCGTATGTAGACGGAATACAGAAAGTGCAGTCAGAAGGCAGTTAGAAGCCAGATAATGTAGTCAGAAGGCAGATGAACCGTATACAGTGTGATAATCATAATGTAAACATATAGAAAACATAAAGAAGGACTGCACATGTATACTTCATAAACTGTATCACTGTACCCTCATTGGCACCAGATTTTCCTGCTCACACAAGAGAACAGGAGGAGAAGGATTGAGCGCAAAAGACTCAATGGCAAAGGAATACTTTGCTGACAATGCCAGGTTTGCTGACCTGTGCAACAATATACTGTATGGAGGAAGAGAGGTCATCCTGCCGGAAAACCTTAAGGAAAGAGACACGACAGAGGTTCTGACCGCACTGGGGCTTGACAAAAAGACCATAGCGGTGCAGAAGCTGAGGGACATCTTCAAAAATGCCAGTATCAAATATACCGGCAAATCATATGTCGTACTGATAGGAGTAGAGAATCAGTCGGATATACACTATTCCATTCCGGTAAAAAACATGTTTTATGATGTCATGGCATATGGAAATCAGGTAAAGGAAACAGCAAAAAAGCACCGAAAGGAAAAGGATACAGCAACATCAGATGAATTTCTCTCGGGATTTACGAAAGAGGATAAGCTGATTCCGGTGATTACGATTACAGTATATCTCGGAACAAAGGAATGGGATGGTCCAAGAAAGCTGTCAGATATGTTTGGTGATGTGGACGAAGAGATTTTGCCATTCATACCGGATTACAGGATTAATCTGCTGGCACCGAGGGAGATAACAGACTTTACCGGATTCAGGACATCCATCAGGCAGCTTTTCGAGGTACTGAAGAATGCATATGATAAAGAAAAGATGCAGGAAGTGCTGCAGAATGATGAAAAGTTTAGCAAGGTGGACAGAGAGACGGTTGAGGCAATCAACCTGTTTGCAGGAACGGATATAGACATAGATGAGAAAGAAGAGGTGATTGATATGTGCAAGGCATGGGAAGAACAGAAAAATGAAGGCAGAGAATTAGGCAGAGAAGAAGGTCGAGAATTAGGCAGAGAAGAAGGCAGAATTCGTCAGGCAAAAGTAACGGCTTTAAAACTTCAGAAAAAAGGACACTCAATAGAAGATATAGCTGAATGCGTGGATTTTGACGAGGAAACAGTAAAAAAATGGCTTGTGAGCTAATATTGTAGTGGAATACAATTTGAGGAGGCTGTCTTTGAGCGAAAGCACTGAGGCTGCTTCCTTTTTTGTTGACAGTAGGTCGGGGCTTCATCCCATGAGCCCAGGCCGGGGCACACTCCCTCGCTTGAGCTACGCTACACTGCCAAGATACTGTAGGAATTATGCCTTAAAGATTTACGATGCTCGACGAAACCGTCGAAACGCGCCGTCCATGGCGCGGTTCTCCTTGCCCTGCCATCCGTGGCAGGGCATTTCTGTGTATCGTGTGCATAATTCAACAGTATCTAGGCCGCTTCGCTATTCGCTCACGCGGGAGAGTGTGCCCAGCCGGTCACATGGGATAAAGCCCCTTACGCTGTGGCAAAAAAGAAAAAATGTGATGACAAAACACCACCTCTATGCTACAATCAACTCAAAGCATTATATTTCTGTAAGCGGCACCACATAACAGTTTTTTACAGGTGCACACCACTTTGAAGAGGGCAGACCACTTCGCATCATTCTACAAAGGACATGGAAGTTTTCAATGCTTTAATTACCCATTAACAGCAGGAAAATTGAAATGCCGTATGTAGACGGAATACAGAAAGTGCAGTCAGAAGGCAGTTAGAAGCCAGATAATGTAGTCAGAAGGCAGATGAACCGTATACAGTGTGATAATCATAATGTAAACATATAGAAAACATAAAGAAGGACTGCACATGTATACTTCATAAACTGTATCACTGTACCCTCATTGGCACCAGATTTTCCTGCTCACACAAGAGAACAGGAGGAGAAGGATTGAGCGCAAAAGACTCAATGGCAAAGGAATACTTTGCTGACAATGCCAGGTTTGCTGACCTGTGCAACAATATACTGTATGGAGGAAGAGAGGTCATCCTGCCGGAAAACCTTAAGGAAAGAGACACGACAGAGGTTCTGACCGCACTGGGGCTTGACAAAAAGACCATAGCGGTGCAGAAGCTGAGGGACATCTTCAAAAATGCCAGTATCAAATATACCGGCAAATCATATGTCGTACTGATAGGAGTAGAGAATCAGTCGGATATACACTATTCCATTCCGGTAAAAAACATGTTTTATGATGTCATGGCATATGGAAATCAGGTAAAGGAAACAGCAAAAAAGCACCGAAAGGAAAAGGATACAGCAACATCAGATGAATTTCTCTCGGGATTTACGAAAGAGGATAAGCTGATTCCGGTGATTACGATTACAGTATATCTCGGAACAAAGGAATGGGATGGTCCAAGAAAGCTGTCAGATATGTTTGGTGATGTGGACGAAGAGATTTTGCCATTCATACCGGATTACAGGATTAATCTGCTGGCACCGAGGGAGATAACAGACTTTACCGGATTCAGGACATCCATCAGGCAGCTTTTCGAGGTACTGAAGAATGCATATGATAAAGAAAAGATGCAGGAAGTGCTGCAGAATGATGAAAAGTTTAGCAAGGTGGACAGAGAGACGGTTGAGGCAATCAACCTGTTTGCAGGAACGGATATAGACATAGATGAGAAAGAAGAGGTGATTGATATGTGCAAGGCATGGGAAGAACAGAAAAATGAAGGCAGAGAATTAGGCAGAGAAGAAGGTCGAGAATTAGGCAGAGAAGAAGGCAGAATTCGTCAGGCAAAAGTAACGGCTTTAAAACTTCAGAAAAAAGGTCACTCAATAGAAGATATAGCTGAATGCGTGGATTTTGATGAGGAAACTGTAAAAAAATGGCTTGTGAGCTAATATTGTAGTGAAATGTAAATTAGAGGAAGCAATCTTTGGGCGAGAACTCGGAGGTTGCTTCCTCTTTTGCTGACAGTAGGATGGGGCTTTATTCTCTACGAACGGCTGGCGAATATACTCTCGGGTGAGCGAATAGCGAAGCTGCTTAGATACTGTTGAATTATGCGCATGAAATACAGAAATGAACTGCCACTGGGATGTAATATATCGTTGCTGTTCAAACGCAAGCTTGACACCACGCTGTCAAGCTATGCGCCAATAAATCAACTATTGTCAGATTACAGCCCCTGCCTCGTAGAGGCACTTTTAATGGGATGTAATCGTTACTGGTCACACTGATGGTGTGAGCAGTAATGGGCAAGGAGAACCGCGCCACGGACGGCGCGTTTCGACGGTTTCGTCAAGTATAGAAAATCTAAAGGCATAATTCCTACAGTATCTTGGCAGTGTAGCGTCTGTCTCTTATACACATCTCCGAGCCCACGAGACCTCTCTACATCTCGT
>ENA-UALT01000217-UALT01000217.1-human-gut-metagenome-genome-assembly--contig:-NODE-217-length-20193-cov-13.555169_pt1 | contig 20193 bp, 19 predicted proteins | sample MGYA00243704_ERZ654478 | MGnify/ENA primary metagenome ERZ654478 (study PRJEB26926, sample SAMN06164423) | human gut metagenome | biome: ENVO:00009003; feature: ENVO:2100002; material: ENVO:00002003...
AGATGTAGAGAGGTCTCGTGGGCTCGGAGATGTGTATAAGAGACAGATATAGGAAAATATATCCAATTGACAAAGTATGATTTCTGTGTATAATAAAAAGGAATTGTTCGCGTCAGAACGACAGTTGTATCAGACAGCAAGATTAGGGAGTGTGTAATGACAATGAGGTCATTCGCACTTTTTTGCGTATTAGACAAAATACTTTGACGTGGTGCAGTGATAATGCTTTAAAAAATAAAAATAATGCATTATCGATACAAATCCAAGAGGGAGAGAAAAATATGGGTAAGTACATTGTAAAGAGAGTTATTCTCGCGATTTTTACAATCTTCATTATCAGTCTTATTACATTCTTTGCCATGAATGCAATTCCGGGTGGTCCATTCAATTCGGAGAAGGCAAAGAGTCCGGCGGTAATGAAAGAGCTTGAGGCACGCTACGGACTGGATCAGCCACTTATAGTCCAGTACAAGAACTACATGGCAGGCGTGCTGCACGGAGATTTCGGTGTTAGTCTTAAGACAGACCGTCCGATCTCAGATATCATCGGGGAGAGCTTCCCGATTTCAGCGAAGCTTGGACTCTTAGCGGCGCTCACTGCGATAGTATTCGGAGTGGTGCTCGGTTCGATAGCAGCGCTGATGCGAAACAGGTGGCCGGATCGAGTTATAGTATTCTTCGTCACACTGATTACGTCGATGCCGTCATTTGTCATCGCTACGTTATTACTTTATTTCTTCTGTATAAAGCTTGGCGTGGTGCAGGCCTTCAGCTCAGGAAGCAACATGATATTACTTCCGGTGCTGTCACTGTCACTTTCACCGATGGCATATATTACAAGACTTACAAAGACTTCAATGCTTGATGCACTCGGACAGGATTACATCCGTACAGCAAAGGCCAAGGGTGTACATCAGTACAAGATTATATTTGTACATGCGCTTCGTAATGCGCTCATTCCGGTCATCACATATGTGGGACCTATGATTGGTGGTATCCTCACAGGTTCAATGGTTATTGAGAGTATTTTCAATATCGGAGGACTCGGTTCCAAGTTCGTAAGCTGTATCACAAACCGTGATTACACAATGATTATGGCTACAACGCTTTTCCTTGCTGTCATCATGGTAGGCGCGAACCTCATTACAGATATTGTATACAAAGTGATTGATCCACGTATTAAGCTTGATTAAGGAGAGATAAAGATGAAAGATAATATGAAGAGAGCTCCTTTCTCCACACAGATTGACCTTAGCAAGTTCGATATGAAGGATTTTGCCAAGGCATCAGATGAAGAGAAACGCCAGCAGGAGGTTATGGGTGAGTCAACTACCTTCTTTAAGGATGGTCTTAAGAGACTCCGTAAAAATCCACTGGCTATGGGTTCTATTATAGTTTTGGTTTTACTTATTTTGGTTATTCTTCTGGCACCAAAGATTGTGCCTTACGGCTATGCAGATATCGTTAAGGGTGCACAGAACTTAGGACCTTTCCAGTACAGCGATGCTGAGCAGGCACAGATTGATGCAGGTGAGAAGCTGTTCCCACACATTTTTGGCACAGATGAGCTCGGAAGAGACTATTTTATCCGTGTTGTTTACGGAGCTCGTGTTTCGCTGGGAGTCGGTGTGTTTGCATCACTGCTTGTGCTTATAATCGGTATCATTTACGGTTCCGTATCAGGCTTCTGCGGTGGCAAGGTAGATATGGTTATGATGAGAATAGTAGATATCATTTATTCATTGCCGGATATGCTGCTCATCATTTTACTCGCAGTTGTATTAAATGAGGTGCTGACACCTGTAATAAAGGGTACAGTGCTTTCAAAGCTCGGTGTCAACATGATTGCACTTTTCATAGTGTTTGGATTGCTTTACTGGGTAGGAATGGCAAGACTTATAAGAGGTCAGATTCTTACCATCAAGCAGAATGAGTACATTCTCGCAGCAAAGTGTATCGGAACATCATCAGCCCGCACTATCAGAAAACACATTTTACCGAACTGTCTGTCAGTAATCATCATTACTACAGCGCTTCAGATACCATCAGCCATCTTTACTGAGAGTTATCTGTCATTTATCGGACTTGGTGTTTCGGCTCCTATGCCTTCACTTGGTTCGTTGGCAAATACAGCGCGTGGTGGACTCCAGAGTTACCCATTGCGTCTTATTTTTCCGGCGCTTACGATTTGTATCATTGTTCTTACATTGAATCTTATCGGCGACGGCTTAAGAGATGCATTTGACCCTAAATTATCGAAATAGTAAGGAGTGAGTAAGATGGAAGATAATAAGTTTGTTCTTGAAGTATCTGATCTGCACACTACCTTCAAGACCGATAACGGAGACGTATCAGCTGTAAACGGTGTCAGCTTTAAGCTTGAGCCGGGAAAGACTCTTGGAATCGTAGGAGAGTCGGGCTCAGGAAAGTCAGTTACAGCATATTCAATCATGCAGATTCTTGCTGAGAATGGTGCCATCACAGGCGGCTCAGTAAAATATAAGGGTGAGGATATCACCAAATGGAACAAAAAGAAAATGGCAGATTTCAGAGGAAAATGCTGCTCAATCATTTTCCAGGATCCTATGACATCGCTTAATCCGGTATTTACGGTAGGCTACCAGCTTGAGGAAGCAGTGCTTCTTCATACAGATCGTACAAAGAAGGAAGCAAAAGAGCGTGCTATAGAGATGCTCACACTTGTAGGAGTAAATGAGCCTGAGAAGAGAGTAAATCAGTATCCTCATGAGCTTTCAGGTGGTATGAGACAGCGTGTCATGATAGCTATGGCATTAGCCTGTGAGCCGGATATCCTTATCGCAGATGAGCCGACAACAGCTCTTGATGTGACTATCCAGGCACAGATTCTTGAGCTTATGCAGTCACTGCAGGAAAAGCTCGGCATGGCAATCATCATGGTTACACATGATCTGGGTGTCATTGCTTCAATGTGTGATGAGATCATAGTTATGTACGGCGGCCGTGTGTGTGAGAGAGGAACAGCAGATGCCATATTCTACAGCCCGGCGCATGAGTACACAAAGGGACTGCTTCGTTCAATCCCTACAAAGACCAATTCAAAAACCAGGCTTGTTCCTATCGGGGGCACACCAATCAATATGCTCAACATGCCAGAGGGCTGTGCATTCTGCCCTCGCTGTGATGCCGCTATGAAGATATGTCTCACCGAAAAGCCGGAGGAAATCTGGGTTGGAGAGGATCATCTCGCATCATGCTGGATGAATATTAAGAATATGATGGAGGAGGGAAAATCAAATGAGTAATGAGACAAATAACAACGAGTACCTGCTCAAGGTAGACCATTTGAAGCAGTATTTCCCTGTTCATGACGGATTTAAAAAGATGGAATTAAAGGCAGTCGATGATGTGTCATTTGCCATAAAGCCGGGTGAGACGCTTGGACTTGTTGGCGAGTCAGGCTGTGGAAAGACAACCGTAGGACGTACTCTTTTACGTCTGTATCAGCCTACAGCAGGACGCATTGAGTTCGACGGCAATGTATTGTTTGACAGTGAGAAGAAGATAGATGTGGATATGCATCCTTACCGTAAGCAGATGCAGATGGTATTCCAGGATCCGTATTCATCACTCAACCCTCGTATGACGGTTGAGGATATCATTGGAGAGCCTCTCGATGTGCACAAGCTTTACAGTAGCAAGAAAGAGCGCCATGAGATGATTATGGATCTCATGGAGACAGTTGGATTAAACGCAGACCATGCCACACGCTATGCACATGAGTTTTCGGGTGGACAGAGACAGCGTATCGGAATAGCAAGAGCGCTTGCAGTAGATCCGAAGTTTATCGTATGTGATGAGCCGGTATCGGCACTTGATGTTTCAATTCAGGCCCAGGTAGTCAACATGTTTGAGGATCTGCAGAAGGAGAGAGGGTTATCATACCTGTTTATAGCGCACGATCTGCTTGTAGTGCAGCATATCTCTGATAGAATAGCTGTTATGTACTTAGGTCATATGATGGAGCTTGCAGATGCGGATGAGCTGATGGACAATCCAATCCATCCGTACACACAGTCGTTGCTTTCAGCGGTTCCGATCCCGGATCCTGAGACTGCCAGACACAGCAAGCGAATCGTGCTTGAGGGAGATGTTCCTTCGCCTCTTCGCATGCCTAGCGGCTGTCCATTCCGTTCGCGTTGTAAATATGCGACAGAACAGTGTGCAGCAGCACGTCCGGAGCTTACAGACAGAGGAAACGGACATATGGTTGCATGCTTCAACCGCTAATATAAGGTTTTTACCGGCATATAGCTTAAGCCACATGTGCCGGTTCTAACATAAATTTATTTTTCATATTAATTAATTAGGAGGAAGAAAGATGAAAAAGAGATTAGTAGCACTTACTCTTGTTGCAGCTATGGCACTTGGCATGACTGCTTGTGGAAGCAAGAGCGAGGGCAAAATATCTACTAACGACACATCTGCTAACGGCACTTCTCATACTGCTGTATCAGCAGGCGTAGACTGGACAAGCTATGACGAGTTAGTAGATTCTATCCGTACAGAAGCAGATCTTGCAAAGCGTGCAGAGATGATGCACCAGGCAGAGGATATGCTTATGGATACATGGTGTGTTATTCCACTTTACTACTACAATGACCAGTATATGCTCAAGGATTATGTCACAGACGTATACTCAACAGTAGAGGGTATGAAATACTTCTACAATGCAAAGAACACAAAGAATGCCGGAAAGTTAAACATCTTCATGGCATCAGAGCCTGATCATATCGATCCTGCATTAAACAGTACTGTTGACGGCGGATGTCTTGCAGTAAACAGCTTTGAGGGTCTTATGCGTTACAACGCTGAGGGCAAGCTTGAGCCTGCATGTGCAGAGAGCTATGAGGTTTCAGAGGATGGCCTCACATACACATTCACAATGCGTGACGGTCTTAAGTGGTCAAATGGTGATGAGCTTACTGCAAAGGATTTCGAGTGGTCTTGGAGGAGAGCAGCAGATCCTAAGACAGCTGCAGATTACAGCTACCTTTGCGCAGTATTCGCAGGATATGATGATACAAAGGGTCTTGCTGCTGATGATGTAGTTGCTTCTGATGATGGAAAGACTCTTACAGTCAAGCTTAAGGCAGTTACACCATACTTCCTTGACTTATGTGCATTCCCATTCTTCTTCCCTGTAAACCAGAAGTCAGTAGAGGGAAATGATGACTGGGCAAACGATGCAAGCGACAAGTTCGTTACAAACGGTGCATTCACACTCAAGGAGTGGAAGCATGATTCAAGCATGACATATGTTAAGAATCCTAACTACTGGGATGCTGACAATGTAACAGTTGATGAGATGAACGTAATGCTTACATCTGATGATGTTTCAGCTTACACAGCTTACCAGAACGGTGACCTTGATTTCATCGATACAGTTCCTACAGCCGAGATTGAGGCAGCTAAGAAGACAAGCGAGTTCTACACAGTTGACAACCTTGGAACATACTACGTAGGCTTCAACATTAACTCTAAGCTCTACTCAGAACTTGGATTAGATGCTGACCAGGCTAAGGTATTCAGAAAAGCAATCTGTCTTCTTATCGATCGTCAGTACATTATCGATACAATCGCCCAGGGCGGACAGAAGATTGCCACAACATTTATCCCAGAGGGCGTTACAGATGGTAACGGTGGCGAGTTCAAGAACAAAGATTACTACGGCACAGATTACGATAAGAACTTTGAGGAGGCTAAAGAGCTTCTTGCTTCTATCGGATTATTAGATGAGAGCACAGGTCAGGTAAACCAGACTGTCGAGTTCTCATACCTTGTAAACAACTCAGAGTCAAATGTAAAGATTGGTGAGGCTATTCAGGCAGATCTTTCAAAGGTAGGTATCAACTTAAAGGTTGAGCAGCAGGAGTGGAACGTATTCCTTAACAGCCGTAAGGACGGACAGTTTGATTTCGCCCGTGAGGGATGGCTTATGGATTACAACGATCCAATCAACATGCTTGAGATGTTCACAACAAAATCAGGTAACAACGATATGCAGTTCGGTCGTTAATCTGATTTTGCTATCATAACAAAGCCGCTCGTGCCATTTGCACGACGATGCGAATAACATGCAGAGTATATAGGAAGTCATACAGCTATTGTATGGCTTCCTTTTTTGCGATTAAAGTAGGCTTTTCAGAGCGAAAAAAGGCTCTTTAAAAAAATATGATAATGGTGTAGAATTGTTATTATATAGTTTTAGAATGATGTTTGAGGGTGTGTGATGATTTTAGGACTAAGTGATACGGAAAAGAAATTTAAGACAGCGATGGATACGGCAGGTGCCGACATGACAGTGGTCAACAGCTGGCTTAAGCTGTATGTCAAAACCAAAAAGAATTCCTCCGGTGTTGCAAAGCGCTATTATGGCGTGAAGACAGGCTTAAGCAGCCTGCTTTCAGATTTAAAGGAGCTTGAGCAACAAGTTATCGGGTATTGTGAGCTCACAGGAACAGACCGGAAGCACTTTGGAGAGCTGATAAAGGCTTGCAAAGCGAAAAGCGGCATGTTTGACGATGAATTTTTAATCAGCAAGGTGGACACGGATTTTCACACGACTCTGGACTCTGTTGTAAAGCAGGGGGAGAGATATCTGTCATCCTTTGACAACGGTATCATTTTACAGAGTGAGATAGAGAATCTGATACACCTGACAAATGAGGGGCTTGAAAGGAAAAAGCCTGATTTGTTTGCTCTGTCATATTTCTATTTGGGGCACAGCAACAAAGAGCTTGCAGAGCTAAATTTCACACAAAAGACTAAGAGAGTGCATGAGATATATTACGAGGAGTTCTGGAAGGATATATTAAAGCAGCTTGAGGCATGTGTGAAGCAGGCTGAGGCCATAAACGATAAGTATGAGGGCACGACAGACCGGCGCACGGCAAGGATACTGTCGGAGCTTAAGCCGCTGCTTGTGGGCGTTGCAAAGCAATGGGAGCCGGAACAGACAGCAGAGTACATACTGCGCGATATGTGCAGGATATTCAGGGATTGACATAGAAAATGCAGATTGATAAAGGAGCAGAATATGGATATTATAATTTGGGCTATTATATTAGGAGCAATTTTTTATATTAATAAAAAATCAAAGAACGCAGGCAGCAAAAATACGCAGCCAAACAAACCGAGACCGCAGCAGAAGCAGATGCGGCAGATATGGAACAGCATGCAGAATACAGTTCAGTCGGGTATGAATGCATTGAACCAGACATATCAGCAGAAACCACAGCCACAGATGCAGCAGAGACCACAGCAGCCTCAGAGACCACAGATGCAGCAGAGAGTACAGCCACAGCAGAGCAATCCAGATATAGTGCAGAGGGCCGTGAAAAATAACGCACGCTTTGCGGATGATACGACACAAAAAGAGCTTGAGACTATGCACGGACATAGCGAGGCGCAGCAGAGAATGGCTCAGGAGCACTCAAGAAACTGCCAGACACTGCATACCAAAGCGGCAGACGGTGCAAAGATTATAGAGGCTGAGACACAGAGCATGTTTGGCAGTGTTGAGGATCTGATTGCCATGGGATACAGCGGCAATCTGGAGTTTGAGAGAGATTTCCTTGGGGAAGGCTTAGACATGATTAACAACTTTTAAATAATAGGAAAAGAGGCAGAAATGATGGACAGAACACCAAAGCCCGGAGAGCTTTACAGGCACTTTAAGAATAAGCTGTATCAGATAGTTACAGTGGCAACACATTCAGAGACAGGGGAAAAGCTTGTGATTTATCAGGCTTTATATGATGATTTTGGGATATACGCCAGACCACTCGACATGTTTGTAAGCGAGGTGGACCATGAGAAATATCCTGATGTGAAGCAGAAATACAGATTTGAGAAGATCACACTTAAGGATAAGCCGGAGGATATGTCGGGAAAGAGTATCTCTTTGAGCACTAATGCGATTGCAGCTAATGCACCTGAAGCTGTGAGTGTTCAGACACAGGCATGTTATGAGCCGGCACCGGATGCAGATGAAGGCCAGGCACCGGATCCGCGTTTGCTGGAGTTCCTTGATGCGGATACCTTTGAAGAGAAGTACAATATACTTATTTCAATGAGGGATATCATAACCGACCGCCTTATAGATGACATAGCGGTGGTTATGGATGTTGTAGTTCCTGAGGGTCCATTGCAAAAGCGGTATGATGATTTAAAGAATACAATAAAGACCAGGCAGTACTATGAATTTTCCAATCGGCTCAGATAGCTGTTGTGATATTTGCCGGATTCAGTGACATCCTCGCCAAACCAGTCAGGCGCTGTGAATTCATTTGCTGCGTCGACAGAGTCGAATTCAACCTCCACAAGTGTAAGAGGAGCCAGATCACCCTCAAATACATCAAGCTCTGCGGTCAGACCACCGTCAAGAGGTATGAGATAGCGTGTCTTTTCGATGAGACGACCGTCAATCTTTTGGACAAGATGGTCGTAGGCTTCTTTTGTGAGAGGAAGATTGTACTCCTCGCGCACCATAAGACCGGCTCCCTTGTAGGTCATATAATAGCTGTCATTTGAGCGTCTGACTCTGACAACAGGCGAGGTGCACAGATAGCCCTGGGCGATTTTTTTGCTCGCGTAGCTGTCTAAATTGGAAGGAAGCTGTTTAAGTAAGTATTTTCTTTCGATTTCCATGGTATATCCTTTCAGGTTACTGGTAGATTTATAGTTACGGTTTATATTTTTGTTTTACCCTCATATCATTTATATATGATTATAATGACCGGTATTTAAAAATTCAAGGACGAACCGCAGCTTTTTATAGTATTATCAAAGAAAAGTAAAGGAGAAAAATATGATTAAAGTAGGAATTTTTATGGCAGACGGCTGTGAGGAGATTGAAGGACTTACAGTAGTCGATATAGTTAGAAGAGCAAAGCTTGAGATTGAAACCATATCAATCACGGAAAAAGCCGAGGTGACAAGCTCTCATCAGGTGACATTTAAGACAGATACCACAAAGGCACAGGCTGATTTTGACAGCTACGATGCAATCGTACTGCCGGGAGGCATGCCGGGTACATTAAACCTTGGCGCGGATGAGACCGTAGTAAAGACAATTAAGAGATTTGCCGCTGAGGGAAAACTTGTTGCAGCGATATGTGCAGCGCCTAGCGTGCTCGGTGAGAATCATATACTTGAGGGCAAAAAAGCTACCTGTCATCCGGGTTTTGAGGAAAAGCTGCTCGGTGCACAGTGGCTTGAGCAGCCTGTAGTTGTGGATGGCAATGTGATTACAAGTCGTGGAATGGGAACAGCTATTGCGTTTGCACTCGAGCTTGTCAGATACTTCACAGACGATGCCACAGTAGAGCATATTCGACAGGGACTGGTATACTAGACCGGCAAGCCCCTGTATTATAACAAAAGAGGTCACACACCAACCCCATGGTGCGCGGCCTCTTTTTATGCTAGCATTTGAAGCGTACATTTGAAGCCTGCTATTGCAGAGCTTATTTCATCTGCTGCTCCTGCTTCATGATCATCTGCTTGACCATCTCGCCACCGATTGAACCGGCCTGCTTAGAAGTAAGGTCACCGTTGTAGCCCTCTTTTAAAGGAACTCCAAGCTCTGAAGCAACCTCTTCCTTGAAACGGCTCATAGCCTCTTTTGCCTCCGGTACAGAAGCCTTTTTACTACTTGATGCTGCCATAATGCAATACCTCCTTTTAAAACGTTATACACAAGCTGTATGTGTATGGAAATATTATGCCGTAAAATGACAAAAATATGTTTTGGTATTGCTGACAATTTATGGAATTATACACAAAAGCAAATTTAATGTAAAAAACACTGGAAATAGTGGATTTGTTGTGTTATAATCATCCAATGACTGGGCTTAGCAGTTTAAAAAGCATGCCCACATTACATTTGATGTACATACCATTCATATATATTTTTAAGGAGGATAACGATTGACATGAGTGTACAGGTTGAGAATTTAGAGCATAATATGGCGAAGCTTACTATTGAGGTAGCAGCTGAGGAATTAGAGAAAGCATTGGATTCTGCATATCAGAAGCAGAAGAAACAGATTAGTGTACCTGGATTCCGTAAAGGAAAAGTGCCAAGAGCTATGATTGAGAAAATGTATGGAGCAGGTGTGTTCTACGAGGATGCAGCAAACATTCTTATGCAGCAGACATACGCAGGTGCGGTTGACGAGAGCGGTATTGACATTGTTTCACGCCCAACAGTTGAGGTTACTCAGATTGAGAAGGGACAGCCTTTCATCTACACAGCAGAGGTTGCTGTAAGACCAGAGGTTACTCTTGGTAAGTACATGGGCGTTACAGTTACAAAGATCGACACATCAGTTTCTGATGAAGAGGTTGACGCTGAGCTTGAGAACCAGAGAAACAAAAATGCAAGAACAGTTACAGTTACAGATCGTCCTGTAGCAGAGGGAGATACAGCAGTTATCGACTTTGAGGGATTTGTTGACGGAGTAGCTTTCGAGGGTGGAAAGGGTGAGAATCATCCATTAGAGATCGGTTCACACACATTCATCGATACATTCGAGGATCAGTTAGTAGGAAAGAACACAGGCGATGAGGTTGAGGTCAATGTAACATTCCCTGAGAAGTATCAGGCAGCAGACCTTGCAGGAAAGCCGGCTACATTCAAGGTTAAGATCAACGAGATCAAGGCTAAGGAGCTTCCTGAGCTTGATGATGAGTTTGCACAGGATGCAGCAGGTGTTGATACATTAGCTGAGTACAAAGAGGAAATCAAAAAGAACCTCACAGAGAAGAAAGAGACAGAAGCTAAGAAGACTAAAGAGGATGAGGCTATCCAGAAGATTATCGATAAGTCAAAGATGGATCTTCCTGAGGCAATGATTGAGACACAGTGTGAGACAATGGTTGAGGAGTTCGCTCAGAGAATCGCACAGAGCGGTCTTACAATGGAGCAGTACTTACAGTTCTCAGGCATGACAGTTGACCAGCTTAAGGATCAGGTTCGTCCTGAGGCTACAACACGTATCCAGAGCAGCCTTGTACTTGAGCAGATTGCCAAGGAGGAAAACATCGAGGTTACTGATGCAGATATCGATGCTGAGGTAGAGAAGATGGCTAAGGCATACGGCATGGAGGCTGATAAGCTTAAAGAGTACATGGGAGATGCTGAGAAGGAGTCTATGAAGAAAGACCTTGCTATCACAAAGGCCGTAGATCTTATCATGGACAACGTTAAAGAGCGTGCAAAGGCAAAGAAAAAGGCTGATGCAGAAGAGTCTACAGAAGAATAAGATTTTTGAATCAAGATTTGATGGACTGGCTCAGAAGCCTATTTTCTGAGCCGGTCTTTTGAGCTTTTATAAAGGAGGTATTTTATATGAGTTTAGTACCATATGTCATTGAACAGACCAGCAGAGGAGAGCGCAACTACGACATTTACTCCAGATTATTAAAAGATCGTATCATTTTCCTTGGAGAGGAAGTAAATGAGACAACAGCCAGCCTTGTTGTTGCCCAGCTTTTATTCCTTGAGTCCGAGGATCCGAATAAGGATATCCACCTTTACATCAATTCACCGGGTGGAATGGTTACAGCAGGACTTGCTATTTACGATACTATGCAGTACATCAAGTGTGATGTTTCAACAATCTGTATCGGTCTTGCAGCCAGCATGGGAGCTTTCCTTCTTGCAGGCGGTGCAAAGGGCAAGAGATATGCTCTTCCAAATGCAGAGATTATGATTCATCAGCCATCTGGCGGTGCAAAGGGTCAGGCTACTGAGATTCAGATTGCTGCAGAAAATATTTTAAAGACAAAGAAGAGATTAAACGAAATTTTAGCAGCCAATACAGGCAAGCCATACGAGACAATTGCAGCTGATACAGAGCGAGACAACTATATGTCAGCACAGGAAGCCGCAGAGTATGGTCTTATAGACAGTGTAATAACAAACAGATAATCAGAATTTAGATGAATTTAAGAGGGTACCCCATATGGGATGCCCTCATGCAATAAAAGGAGTTAATAATGGCAGGAAAAAACGACGGAAAGATTCGCTGCTCATTTTGCGGTAAGACACAGGACCAGGTAAATCGTTTGATTTCCGGACCTAATGGAGCTTTTATCTGCGATGAGTGTATAGATATATGTGCCGAGATTCTTGAGGAAGAAGGCGTAGAGGGCCATGAGGACAAAAGCAGCGCTAAGGATGATATAAATCTTGTTACTCCGGAGGAGCTTAAGGCGTTTCTGGACGATTATGTAATAGGACAGGACCAGGCAAAGAAGGTGCTTTCGGTTGCTGTTTACAATCACTATAAGAGAGTTCTGGCAGGTGATACATCAGATGTAGAGCTTCAGAAGAGTAATATTCTCATGCTTGGACCTACAGGTTCAGGAAAGACACTTCTTGCGCAGACACTTGCCAGAGTGATAAATGTTCCATTTGCTATCGCTGATGCTACAACACTTACAGAGGCAGGATACGTAGGTGAGGATGTGGAGAATATCCTATTAAAGCTTATTCAGGCGGCAGATTATGATATCGAGCGTGCAGAGCATGGTATCATTTATATAGATGAGATAGATAAAATTACAAAGAAATCAGAGAATGTCTCAATCACCAGAGATGTGTCAGGCGAGGGTGTACAGCAGGCTCTTTTAAAGATTCTTGAGGGCACAGAGGCATCTGTACCGCCACAGGGCGGAAGAAAGCATCCGCAGCAGGAGCTTATTCCTATTGATACTACTAATATACTTTTTATCTGCGGTGGAGCATTTGATGGTCTGGAAAAAATTATCGACAGCCGTATGGATACATCATCTATAGGCTTCAATTCAGATGTAAAGTCAAAGACAGAGCTCAATGTAGGAGAGGCGTTTAAGCATGCACTTCCACAGGATTTTGTAAAGTTTGGATTGATTCCTGAGTTTATCGGACGTGTACCTATTACCGTTTCTCTCGAGGCACTCGACAGGGATGCACTTATCCGTATACTTAAGGAGCCTAAGAACTCGCTTATCAAGCAGTACACCAAGCTCTTTGAGCTTGACGGAGTAGGTCTTGAGTTCACAGACGATGCAGTAAATGCCATCGCTGACAAGGCACTTGAGAGAAAGACAGGAGCCAGAGGACTTCGTGCCATCATGGAGGCTGTTATGCTTGACCTTATGTATCGTATACCGTCAGACAAGAGCATCAGCAAGTGCGTAATCGACAAGGATACAGTTGAGGAAAACTTAAAGCTAGATGGTGAGTGTGTGCCGGAGGCATATATCGAGGAAAAAGCGGCATCATAAGTACATGGCGGTATTTTACAAAAGATACAGCATCGGATAATATAAATTGCACAGCGGTTTGTTATGCATGGCTGTGCAATAATACAGGAGATATAAGTGGAAGAACAGATTATGAATATGCCTGCAGTAGCGCTGAGAGGGCTTACTATTCTGCCGGGGATGATTGCCCATTTCGACATCAGCAGAGAGCGCTCCCTTCGTGCTGTCGAGGAGGCTATGGAGCAGGATCAAAAGATTTATCTTGTCACACAAAGGAATGTGGACAGTGAGGACCCGACTCAGGAAGACCTCTACCGGATGGGAATAGTAGCCGACATAAAGCAGGTTGTCAGATTACAGAATGATGTTGTGAGAATACTTGTAGATGGAATAAGCCGGGCAGCATTGCTTGGCTTTACCGGTAATGAGAAGTACCTTGAGGCAGAAATCTGTTATTGTGATAGTAATGCAGACAGCCTGCCGGAGGATCTCAGGGAAGCCATGCTTCTCGGAGTCAGAGAGGCTTTTCACAGATATGCGGCAGTCGTCGGCAAAATCAGCAAGGAGCTTATCAGACAGATAGATCAGTATGAGGATCTTGAAAAGCTCATTGATTATGTAACCAACAATCTGCCGGTGTCATATGAGCTTAAGCAGCAGGTGCTTGAGGCAGAGGATATCAATGACAGATATCAGGTTATAGTATCATTACTTCTCTCCCAGGTGGAGGTTATTTCCATAAAGAATGAGCTTCAGAAAAAAGTAAAGGTTCGTGTGGACAAGCATCAGAAGGAGTATGTGCTTCGTGAACAGCTTGGTGTGATACGTGAGGAGCTGGGCGAGAATGCTGACTCGGAGGCTGATGAATATGAGAAAAAGCTATCTGAGTTAGATGCGCCTGACTACGTAAAGGAAAAGACGAAAAAAGAGATAAAGCGCTTTAGAAATATGAGCAGCAGCTCATCAGAGAGCACTGTTGAGAGAGGCTATATAGAGACTGTACTTGAGCTTCCGTGGAATAGGATGTCTGTGGACAACAAGGATCTTGACCATGCAGCACAGGTGCTCGATGATGATCACTACGGATTAAAGGATGTTAAGGAGAGAATACTTGAGTTTCTGGCAGTCAGAAATCTGACAAGCAAGGGAGAGAGTCCTATAATTTGTCTTGTAGGTCCTCCGGGAACAGGAAAGACAAGCATAGCCCGTTCAATTGCGTCTGCACTGGAGAAGAAATATGTGCGTATTTCTCTTGGTGGTGTGCGTGATGAGGCAGAAATCCGTGGACACAGAAAGACATATATCGGTGCTATGCCGGGCCGTATAGTAAATGGCTTAAGACAGGCAGGCGTTTCAAATCCTCTCATGCTGTTGGATGAGATAGATAAGGTGTCAAGTGACTACAAGGGTGACACATCAGCCGCTCTTCTCGAGGTGCTTGACAGTGAGCAGAACTGCAGATTCAGGGATCATTACATTGAGATGCCTGTGGATTTGTCGGAGGTGCTTTTTATTGCAACGGCAAATGAGGTTTCAGGCATTCCAAAGCCGCTTCTTGACAGGATGGAGCTTATTGAGGTGTCAAGCTACACTGAAAATGAGAAATTTCACATAGCAAAGGAACACCTGGTTGAGAAGCAAAAGAGCAAAAACGGAATTAAAAAGGAACAGCTTACGATAACAGACTCTGCCCTAAAGGATATCATCAGGCTGTACACCAGAGAAGCCGGAGTCAGAAGCCTTGAGAGGACTATCGGCAAGCTGTGCCGCAAGGCTGCCAGGGAAATCTTTAAGGACAGCGAAGCTGCTGTAAAGGTTACAAAGACCAATCTTAAGACATATCTGGGCAATCCGAAGTACAGTCCGGAGAAGAAAAATGATCACGCAGAGGTTGGAATTGTTAGAGGCCTGGCATGGACCAGCGTGGGCGGAGTCACACTTGAGGTTGAGGTGAATGTGCTGCCGGGCAAGGGTGAGCTCGTGCTCACCGGTAAGCTTGGCGACGTGATGAAGGAGTCGGCACAGGCGGCACTTAGCTATGTGCGCTCAATAAGCGAAGGATATGGCATTGATGCAGAGTTTTACACGAAGCATGATATCCATATACATATCCCGGAGGGCGCAGTGCCGAAGGACGGACCATCTGCGGGTATCACTATGGCGACAGCCATGCTCTCAGCCATTACAGACAGAGCTGTCAGGGCAGATGTAGCCATGACAGGCGAGATAACACTGCGCGGCAGGGTGCTTCCGATAGGAGGACTCAAGGAAAAGCTGCTTGCAGCCAAAGTAATCGGAATAAAAACAGTATGTATTCCAAAGGATAATGAAAAGGACCTGGAGGAGATTTCAAAAGAAATAACAGACGGCATGGAAATCGTGCCGGTGGAGAGATTTTCACAGGTGGAGAAGATAGCATTTGTAAAATAAGAATGAGGAAGAGATTATGGTAATTAAAAGTGTTAATTTAGAGACAGTTTGCGGAATTACAAGCACAATCCCTGACAATGAGTATAATGAGGTGGCATTCGCCGGCAAGTCAAATGTAGGCAAGTCGTCACTGATCAACGCACTCATGAACAGAAAGTCACTTGCCAGGATCTCTTCACAGCCCGGCAAGACGCAGACCATCAATTTTTACAACGTCAATGACGCCATGTATCTGGTCGATCTGCCGGGCTATGGCTATGCCAACGCCAATATCGAGATAAAAGCTAAATGGGGACAGATGATAGAAAACTATCTTCACACCTCAAAAAAGCTTCAGGCAGTGTTTCTTTTAATAGATATAAGGCATGAGCCATCTGACAATGATATCATGATGTATGACTGGATGGTAAACCAGGGCTTTGCACCGATCATCATTGCAACCAAATCTGATAAATTGAAAAAAAGCCAGATTGCCGCACACATAAAGACTATCAAGGATGTGCTTCATGTAAAGCCGGGCACGGTAGTTATACCGTTTTCGTCCATGTCAAAGGAAGGCAGGGACGAAATCTGGAATCTCATAGATTCACTCGTGTTTGACGAGGAGACGCTTCTTGCCATGAAACAGGAGGAAGAAGCAAAGCGCGAGGCAAAATCAGCTGCAAAAAGAGCCGCTGCATCCCAGCCACACAAAAAGGAGCGCTGGAAGAAGACCGGAAAGCCGGTTGCCAAAAAGACTAAAGAACGCAGAGATAAGGCCAAGAGCAAAAAAAGCGTTAATAATCATAAAAAGAAATAAAGTTATAGAAAGAAAGGCGAATATTTAATATATGAAGAATAAATGCAAATTTGTAGGCATTATGTTTTTGTGTATATTGATAGTGTGTACGCTTGCGGTAATGGCATATGAGCACACAGCAGGTATGAAAGGCGCTGCCGGTGGAGCATCAAATGCTTCGGGCAATACAAAAAATACTGACGAAGCAGACGATATGCTTACTGTCGTGACATCCTTCTATCCAATGTATATTGCAGCTTTAAATATAGTAGACGGAGTGGAAGGCGTGAGACTTGAAAACCTAAGCGAGCCACAGACCGGTTGTCTGCATGATTTCCAGCTCACACCGGAGGATATGAAGCTTTTATCCACAGCCGATGTTTTTGTAATAAACGGAGGCGGTATAGAGTCGTTTATGTCAGATGTGGCAAAGGCGTATCCGAAGCTTGATGTGGTTGAGGCCTGTGAGGATGTGGCACTTCTTTCTGAGGATGATGCAGACAGTGACCACGACCATGATCACGAAGCAGATGCAGAATCAGACAGTGATCACGACCATGATCACGATGCAGATGCAGAATCGGACAGTGACCACGACCATGACCACGAAGCAGACGCAGAATCAGATAGCGCGCACGATCATGACCATGGTGATGAGAATGCCCATGCATGGATGAGCGTGCCGCGTTACCGCACCATGGTTCAGACAATCGCATCCCGGCTTGCCGAAAAGGATGCAAAGCATGCTGATGAATATTATGCAAATGCAAAAGCATATGATGCAAAGCTTGCAGTGCTTGAAGAAAAGATAAATAGCATAAAGAGTCTTACCAATGGACAGAATATCATCATATTCCATGAGGCATATGCATATGTAGCTGATGATTTTTCCATGAATGCATGCTATCTGTTAGACCTTGACGAGGAGCGCTCAGTCAGCGCAGGTGAGATAAAGCAGGTAATAGGTGCCATAAAGGATGACGGAGTGTCTGTAATACTCGCTGAAGAGCTCTACGGAAAGAGCATGGGAGATACCGTATCGCGTGAGACAGATGTGCATGTGGTTTATATCGACCCTCTCAACAGGGGAGAGTACGACAAGGACAGCTATCTTTATGGTATGGAGCACAATATAGAGCTTATCAAAGAGGCATTTACTAAATAAAATTGGAGAAAATATGCGGAAAATAATACAGCCATGTGGCTTTCATTGCATAAAAATAAATAACCTTGGAGTGAGCTATGGAGAGCAGACAGTGCTTGAGGATGTAAATATGCACATACACTGTGGCTCCTTCAATGTCATAATAGGCCAGAACGGTGCCGGAAAATCCACACTCATAAAGGCGATACTCGGCGAGATACCTCACACCGGTACGATTGAGTTCAAGGATACTAAGGACGGACATATGGCTAAGCTTAAAATCGGCTATGTGCCGCAGTCTGTCAATATCGAGAAAAATACACCGGTCAGCGTGTATGACCTCATAGCAAGCTATCAGTACAATTATCCTGTTTTTCTGCCAAAGAGCAAAAAGATAGAGGCAAAGATAAGGGAGACACTCGAGGTATTTGAGGCTGAGGAGCTCATCGACAAGCAGGTGTGCAACCTCTCGGGAGGACAGCTGCAGAGAGTGCTTCTTTCCATGGCAATCATGGACGAGCCGAACCTGTTGCTGTTGGATGAGCCGGTGTCCGGAATAGACCAAAACGGCATGGAGCTTTTCTATAAGACCATGGATTATTTAAAGACTCACTATGACCTTGCAATCATACTCATATCACATGATTTGGATTATGTTGCAAAGTACGCAGACCATGTTGTACTGCTTGATAAGACCGTTGCAAAGCAGGGAACTGTGAAGGAAGTCTTCGAGAGCAGGGAATTTGAGAGAATTTTTTACACAGGAGAGGAATCCTGGGTGAGAGAGGAGGAGCACAAATGAATATAACCTCCTGGCTTCAATATGATTTCATGAGAAATGCCCTTATCGCTGTGCTCATCATCACACCGCTTTTTGGCATAATGGGAACCATGATTGTAAACAAAAAAATGGCATACTTTTCAGACGCGCTCGGACATTCGGCACTTACCGGAATCGCTGTCGGTGTGGTATGCGGCATGGCTGATACCTCGCTTGCCATGGTGATATTTGCGATAGTGTTTGCACTTCTTTTAAATAAGATAGGCAGTCTGAACACTGCATCGACAGATACCATTATATCGGTATTTTCATCCTGCTCTGTGGCGATAGGTCTTGCGATACTGTCAAAGGGCGGCAATTTCAGCAAATACTCAAGTATACTGGTGGGCGATGTGCTAAGCATCACAAAGACGGAGATAGTTTATCTAATCGTGATTTTTGTGGTCACGATAGTGTTCTGGGTGCTTTGCTTTAATAAGCTCAACGCTATTTGTATACACAGAAGCGTGGCAAAAAGCAAGGGTATCCATGTGCGTCTTCTGGATAATCTGTTTGCGGTGCTTGTAGCACTCATAGTTATGCTATCCATCAAGTGGATAGGTATACTTATAATAAATGCTCTGCTTATATTACCAGCGGCATCATCAAGGAATATTTCGGAAAATATGCGTGAGTATCATTTCTTTTCAGTGCTATTTTCAGTTTTTTCAGGAATAGTTGGTCTTGCTGTGTCATACTACACCAATGTGGCAACAGGTCCGATGATAGTGATCATTGCATCGGTAATATATTTTTCGACATTTATATTTGGCAGAAAATTGAAAAAATAACGGCAAGGGCTATAAAAAACAGATACAAAACAGCCGATACACAATATAAGAGAAAGACTGTTTAGCTATATCAGACGCTATACAGGTTGATAATAGTATAGCGGGAAAGGATTCCCGCACGCACATTACCAGGGAGGGATGAGATATGTTAGATGCTATTTCAAGTGTAGTTTCAGCAGTAGCGGCGCAGAGTGTCACAGCAAAGGACGAGGCGCAGACAAAGAATACTAATACCGCTTCAAAGAAGCAGGATGCAAAGACTGCAGGCTTCAGCGAGGAGGCAGCTGTATATGAGAAATCAGACAGCAAGGATGATTCAAAGGATACTGCAAAGAGCACAGTAAACCAGAAGATGAGCAAGGCAGACAGAGATGCACTGGTACAGGCACTTAAGGATGATGCCAACGCCAGACAGCAGCAGCTTATCGAGATCGTCAGAAAGTCTATGACAGGACAGGCTACAACCTGGGACAAGTCACAGGGCTTAAAGAGTCTGTTTGAGAATCTGACTGTAGATGCAGACACAATAGCGCAGGCCAAAAAGGACATCGCAGAAGATGGATACTGGGGCGTTGAGAAGACCTCAGACCGTATACTTGACTTTGCAAAGGCACTGTCGGGAGGCGACAAGGACAAGGCTGATGAGCTTTTGAATGCATTCAAGAAAGGCTTTTCACAGGCAACAGGAGCCTGGGGAGACAAGCTGCCATCAATATGTCAGGATACATATGATGCAGTGCTCAAGAAGTTTGATGACTGGAAGAATGGCACAGAGGACACACAGGTACAGGGCTAGAGGCCGGATGTGTATGTAAAAGTGTCGTGATGGAACGAATATTATATAAGAAATGTGATTTATGAATTATGAAAAGGGGGCTGCACGCAGCTGTCTCTTATACACATCTCCGAGCCCACGAGACCTCTCTACATCTCG
>ENA-UALT01000254-UALT01000254.1-human-gut-metagenome-genome-assembly--contig:-NODE-254-length-18101-cov-10.084506_pt1 | contig 18101 bp, 19 predicted proteins | sample MGYA00243704_ERZ654478 | MGnify/ENA primary metagenome ERZ654478 (study PRJEB26926, sample SAMN06164423) | human gut metagenome | biome: ENVO:00009003; feature: ENVO:2100002; material: ENVO:00002003...
CAGTTAATGAAAAGTCTCAATACTGCTTTTTCGTTTGCACCACCTTCGATTCTTTTCTTAACGATTTACCTATCTGTACTCAACGATTTCTTCGAAGGGTTTCCTCGGTCTTTTGTCCGGAGCTTCGTCGGCAAAGCCAACCGCAACAATTCCTGTCAACCAGTTTATCTTTTTCTTTCGATCTCATCTGGCTTATATTTTCTTATACTTCTTCTATTCTCAATTTCTCGTATCATAGATTTCTCTCTCCCTTAGAACCTTGCCCTCAAGGCTCATTTTCCCCTATGATTTCCAACCTATCCTTCCCAACATGACATTTCAGGGAAAGCACCTCAACACCTGCGTCCTTTGCCTCCTCCAGTGCAATGCCAAATTCGGGATGCATTGCCGTATTCGGCCTGACTTCACTGATTTCCTCCATTTGAATCACAAATGCAATCAAGCATTTATATCCTTGTCCGCACGCAGCTGCAAGTTCCCGTAAATGCTTAACTCCTCTTTCCGTCGGGGCATCCGGAAAATATCCAACTCCGTCTATCTCAAGGGTGCAGCCTTTGACTTCCATTAGATATTTTTGATTTCCTTTTTCCATATAGAAATCCATCCGGCTGTTTCCAAAGGCATACTCTGGTTTAATACAATCATATCATAACGTGTCTTTCGATTTGGATTCTTTTCTATGCAATCTTCCAAAATCACTTCCGCCCCTGGCAGCAGTAATTCACGACAACGGCCCGTATTCTTTACATGAACCAATTCTACCTCTTCCGCTCCGTCAATCTTTACCCGCGCAATAAAACGATTGGGACGTTCTATGAAAATTGCTTCCACTATCTTATCATATTTCATGTGCTGTTTCCTATTCTCTTATCATTCGATAGAATGTTCCAGTACCAATTCCTGTTGTCAACTCATAAGCTTGTCCATCAATCCTAAATCCTGCTTTTTGATAGCACTTTACCGCTCTGATATTCCATGTACGAACTTCCAGATACAACGGCTTGTTAGGATATAACTTTTTTGAAATCTCATAAGTAATCAAGAGCATTCGTTGACCATAATGTTTATTACACAAATCAGGATTTACGCCTATTCCAATAAATACCTCTTCTTTTTCCTCCAATATATTGACAAATCCCACCAATATGCTTTCATCCCAAAAACCATAATAATTTTTTTCCCTTTGGGGATTCATGAATCCTATCTGTCGAACTTGCATTTCTTCATAAGAAGGAAGATTATACAAATCGTATTCTCCGCCATATTTCCATGCACATATTTGTCGTTTTGCATCTTCTGATAGATTTCTATATACTAATTCATTCATAACATTTGCCTCGTCGAACTTAAAGTTATCAGTCTGTTTCATCTTTTTTATAACTTTTATTGGATCTTCATTAGGATGTGTGGTATAGAAAAACGCTTTGGAATCTCAACTCACAGCAGCAATGTTGAATCAGTCCTGCTCCAGCTTTACCTGCTCACCTGTGTCTGCCTCAAATTCCTCTAGCTGCTTAAGCCAATATTCCCTATCTTTATTTGTTATCGGTCTTATGACTTTACATGGATTTCCTGCCGCTATCACGCTATCCGGAATATCCTTTGTGACAACCGACCCTGAGCCTATGACAACATTTGAACCTATGGTCACACCCGGATTGATGACCGTATTGCCACCGATCCATACATTATCGCCTATTGTAACCGGCTTGCCAAGCTCCACACCGGTATTTCTGATCATCGCATCTATCGGATGACATGCACAGTATATATTGACCCTTGGTCCCAGAAATGCATGATCTCCAATGATGACATCACACTGATCCAGAACTATCAGTCCTGTATTTGCATAGAAATAATCTCCCACGTGTATATTGGTTCCATAGTCACAATAAAAAGGTGGCTCTATATAACACTCCTTTCCCATGTGTGCAAATAATTTTCCAAGATATTCTCCGGTTCTTGTCATAGTCTCAGACCTCGAAGCACTGTTGAACTTATCTACCAGATCCTTCGCCTTACCCTCCGGATCCCAATCCACACATCTGTATAATTTACTTGCTTTCATTCTTCCAAGCATTTTCTCTACTCTATCCATAGCATTTTCTCCTCGCATTTATAATATTTACTCATCATGTTTATAACTGACTAAAGGATACCATTGTTTATGTCTGTAATCAACTACTGGCAACAGAAAAATGGACTGTGAAAATATGCGCATTTTTATCTATCTTTTATTAATACACATAAAGGTACATTCCAAACCAATGCAGCGCAGCCCCCAGCATCACAAAGATATGCCAGATAAAGTGCATCCCCTTGGTGTCCTTCACAAATGGAATCATGCCGAGCGTATAGACAATACCACCGCCCACGATCCATCCCAAAAGCGGCTTGTCATTTCTGAACCAGTCTGGAATGAACATGATGGCGCTCCATCCGATGACGAAGTACAGCGTATAGTGTATCGGTCGGAACCTGCCTGGTCCGAACACACATATGATGGTGATCCCCGCTATGATAAGCGCCCACTGCACACAGAACAACACTATTCCAAGCACATTTTCCCAGTACACAAGGTACATCGGAGCAAATGTTCCGCCTATCAGCAGATATATCGAGGAATAGTCAAATCTTCTCCAGATACGCTTGACTGCTAGCCCGGATTTGTATGAATGATACAGGCAGCTCATAAGAAACATCAATATCAGTGATATTCCATAAAAACACGATGCCATCACTTTGAGCCCTGTGTCTGACTTCAGGAGAAGAAGGACAAAGCCGGCTATGGCAAGTCCTGCTCCTATTCCATGGGTGACTGCATTTCCCACTTCCTCAAGCACGGTGAGTTTTGGTGGCTCATTCAGTTCCCTGTAGTGCTGCCTTTTTGCTCTTTTTGCCTCTTTCTTCTCTTCTTTTCTTTTCTCTTTGTCCAGCTCAGCTTTCTGCTGAGTGCTCATATCTGATTCCGAGTTCTTTATTTCTGCCATATTTAATCCTGAAACTCCTTTCTATCTATAATTTATTCTGCTATCTATAATCTACACTATCTTACAACCGCAGTTTCCTGCACCGTACAGAGTACAGCCCTGGGTTCATCATCGCAGATCGCTAAAGTGCCTCAAACACCTGCACGCTACGTATCCCACTACAATTACTATAATATACACAAAATTTGATAAAAGAGCAACAAGTACTCCCATGCTCTGCTTCAGATTCGAGATTCTTATCCGAAAATGATTATTGACAGAACCAAACATCCCCAATATAGCTATGAAGGAATCGAAATTCCTTCCAGCTGCATAAAAGAAAAACGAGACGACCAAAATATTGACTCTTCTTATTCTGGATGTTTCTGTGATATACTTATATGGGGTCGTATCAGACCGGAAAGGAAATATTATGCTACAAAAATTATATGTTTTTTTCAGGAAAGAAACCGTTTTGTCAATTGCAGTGATCCTGGCGCTTCTTTCTATGTTCTGGGTCAGACCGGATAAGGCTTATTTTACTTATATCGATTTCAGGACTCTCGGGCTCCTCTTCTGTTTGATGGCAATTGTAGCTGGTTTGAAGGCTGTTGGTGTTTTTGATATACTTGCCCAAAAATTGCTGATGGGAACATCAGGAACTGTGGGTGTGATCAGGCTGTTGGTACTCTTATGTTTCTTCCTGTCAATGGTGATCACCAATGATGTGGCATTGATTACTTTTGTTCCTTTTGCACTGATCATTGTGCATAAACTGCCAAAGGAACTGGGCAATTACTGGCTTCTTAAAATAGTAGCCATGCAGACAATCGCTGCTAATCTCGGAAGCATGCTCACACCAATCGGAAATCCGCAGAACCTTTATCTATATGCCAGAGCAGGGATGTCCGCGGCAGAATTAATAACCCTGATGCTTCCCTATTCCGCCACAGCACTTATCCTTCTTCTGATATGGATACAGGTAGCCGCTGCCAAAGCACCTCACGTATGCGGTTCCGAAAAAGATAAAACTCTTTTGGGATTCTCTGACAGAAAAGAACTTAACATGGAATACCTGGTCGCTTACCTGATCTTATTTACAATCTGCCTGTTCACTGTTGCACGTATCATTCCATACCAGATTCCTCTTGTATTGGTTCTTATATATATGCTGCTAAGAAACAGGGAAAATATAAGCAGGGTGGATTACTCCCTGCTTGCCACCTTTATCGCATTATTTATTTTTATCGGCAACCTTGGAAGGATTCCGCAATTCAGCAGTTTTCTGGAAAGAATCATGGCAGGAAGGGAAACACTTACTGCTGTTCTTGCCAGTCAGATTATGAGTAATGTTCCCGCTGCGCTTCTTTTATCCGGCTTTACAGATAATTACCGGGCTTTAATTGTCGGAACCAATATTGGAGGTCTCGGCACACTGATTGCATCCATGGCAAGCCTGATAAGTTTCAAATATATTGCAAAAGAAAACAGGAATCTGAGAGGGAAGTATTTGGGAATATTCACAGCCTCCAATATTATATTCATGATATTCATGTTAATATTGTATTTTTTTCTTAGATAAAGGTTTTCCCGGAATACTTGCAGATTTTCTGTGCCTGGCAGGAAAAAGAACCATTAAACTAAAGGCTTTAAAACAGCTGATTCGTCAGCAAGTCTATTAATTATAAAGTTGTAAACTGGTGTATTATACCATAATGATACTATTATGAAATGAACCCCCAGTAGTGCCAGCTGCTGGGGGTTCTTCTCTTTTTGTTCGGTTGAGCATCCGATTAGGCTAATAAAGGGCATGAATGATTTTTGTTTACTTTCCTTTATGAATGGGCAGCCAGTGCTGCCAGCTTCTGCATAATTGCACTTACATCCTGCATTACATTCAAATTGTCTTCCTCTGCCTGCATCGTCTCGCCTGCGTGCGCCGATACCTGCTGGGAAATCGCTGAGATTGTCTGAATGGAATCTATAATTTCCTTATTTGCATTCTGCAACTCGGAAATGCTTCTTGAAAGAGTATCTGCATTTTTCTGAATTGCCCGCGTATTGTCCTCAATACTTTCAAAGCTTTCTTCTGCATTTGATGCACCAGTCTTCTCTTCGTTAATTCCATTTATCATATTGGAGACAACACCGACCACCTCCATGATTGCATTGGACACGTTGCTGATCAACTCTGTAATATGTACGGTTGCTTCTTTGGTTCTCGTTGCCATACCAGAAATTTCTGTTGCAACGACAGAAAATCCTCTTCCTGCCTCTCCGGCACGGGCTGCTTCAATGCTCGCATTCAATGCAAGAAGACTTGTTTGGTTCGTAATTCCTCCAATCAATTCTACAATGGAATTCATTTCATCCATATACTGGTTCAGATTTTCCAGTTTTTCTGTAACCTCGGTTCCATTATCAACAGAAGCTTCAACTTCCGATGCCAGGTGCTCGATATCCTGTTTGCCTTCCGCTAACGCTTTCAGAGTAAGCGTCATGCTGTTTCCGATTTCTTCCACAGCGGTTGCAACTTCATCCACCTTATCATGAATTGCATGTGTCTGTTCCAACTGATTCTGCACATGTTCTGCGGTATCCGTAGCACCTGCAGATACTTCCTGCATTGCCTCAGTCGTTGTCTTAGATGCCGCTGTCAGCTTTTCGAAACGTACATTGATATCTGCAATATTGCCAGAAAGCTGCTGATCAAGTTCCTCATTTCTTTCCAGAAGATTTTCAGCCTCTGCTTTTGCCTGCGCCACTTCTGTAAATCTCTTTCTTGTGTTTTCGCGAATCACTTTTGTAGTCAAAACAGAATTCGCTCCAACCATGATCATAACAACAATCTATACAACTGCTGCTTATGTTCCTTTCCTATATAAAAAAACGACCTGCATTTTCTACTTCTATTGTAGCGAATACCTGTCGGTTTTTATATCCTTATTTTGTGGTTTTTATTCTTTTATTGCGTTGTCTGTCTCGAAATCCATCAGACTCTTTTTGTCATAAACGACTCAAATCTCACATGCTGATCCATCTTGTCACCGATCATGCCGATCACTTTTCCCATGGTAAATGCGGCAAGGATCGTACCGATTCCAAGTCCGTCCAGATGTCCGAGGATGATGCAAGTCATCAGAGCTGTTATGGTAAGGCAGGTAACGTCATAGCCGATTTTGATCCTGGAATATTTTACCTTTGTGATATCTGCCAGTTCTCTCGGAAACAGGTCTGTCGGGATGATCGGAAGACCGCAGCGGTTGGAAAGTGCGATCCCGATGCACAGGAGCAGGTAGCTGATGATAAAATAAAGTACCCTGTAGCCAATGGCTGTCGGCAGGACACCTATCCACATTTCATGCACATCGAGCATCTCGCTGAATGCAAATCCAACGACAAAACTGAAAAGATAAGGTGCAACGAATTTCTTACGCATGATCATCAGTGATAACACCAGAAGTCCCTGGAAAATGTAGGTCCAGGTTCCAAGGGAGATCTTATTGAATACTTCCGAAAATGCATATGGTACACTGGAAATCGCCGAGATCCCGGAACCGGAATACAGCATCAGCACAACTCCCAGGCTGTTGATCAATACCACCACCAGCAACGCCAGCTCGCCCCGCAGAACCAGTAATTTATTGTTCTCTTGTGTCTCAATTTCTTCTGTCACTTTATATTTCCTCCATAGGTAATTTATTGTAACTGTTCAGTACCTTCACAGTTACAATTTATGCCTTGTCTATCTTAGCACTCGGGAGTTCTTTTTTAAAGAGACAATCTACTGATTTCGCAAAAAATTTGTCGAACGTTTCTCTTTGACATACTCCCAAAACTGCCTGCCAAACTCCGCTGTTATGGATTCAACAATCAATACAATATCTACATCTTTTGTAGCACGAAATGGTAGTTCTTCGTTTTCCATAATCAAATCACACGCTGTCCCACCGATGATGACATATTGATTTTCAAAACCTTGAAATCTTTCCTTAAATTTTGTAAATCCACTGACCATTACTCATGCAACCTTCTTTCCTGCAATTCATCTACTGCTTCTTCAATTCTTTCATCATTTGTATCTTTAAAAGATAAAACAAGTGAAATATCATCAGCACTGTTATCCTCTGAAAATTGTTTTGGGTTGTATGCCCATAATTCAAGTCTGACCTGTTTATCCGGGTCTATCAATTCATCAGTCAGCAAGGCTTTATCATAGTCTTTCTCACTAATTGCATAGGTAACAACTCGGCTTGGATTTAGCATTGTTTTTTCAGAAAGTGCCGTTTCCCCTGCAAAGACCATATTTTCTGTAACTTGCGTCTTATCTATATATCCTGTTTTTCGAACAGGAGTCGTCAAATATACTTTTGCTTTTTCAAATAATTCATCTCGCTTATATTTTGACTCAATAAACTTATTAACACCGTCTTTTGCTACAAGAAACAAATCTGTCGTTTCCAACTGCTTCACTGCTCTGGTCAAGGTCATTGCTGTAAACGGAAGCACTTTTCCGGCTTCTGAAGTATACAATCGTTTTTTCTTACTGTACAGATAAAATAAAAACAACTGCTGCGTGGAGTAAACAAACTTACCAGTCAGCTTTTGGGGTTCTTTTTCATCAGAAAGCATTGTCCCAATGAAAGGAAGAAAGACCTGCTTATCAGTAATAAACGGTATATTATTTTCTATAAGACTTTTTCTTCGATAATTTGATACCGTTGTAAGTTCAAATACGACTGGCACATTATCAATCTGCTGTATTTTTACAATTTGTTTTTTCAATGCCGGAAGTGTGGCAAGTTCTTCTGTTGGAGCAAGCATTATACAGCGTCTGTTTCCAATATATGCTGTATGAAAATCATAACTCCCTGCAATATAAACAGGCAAAGAATCCTGATGATTCCATGCTTCATATTTTATAGAAATCCCGAATACGCTTGTAAGCATATTTCTCATTCTCCTTTTAACTCAATTTGTTTTATTTTAACTTAGTCAATGTTATAAGTCAAGTTTTTGAGTTATTTTGAATTTATATTTCCTTTTTCCGTGACATGCTAAAGTCGCTATCATCAGAAATAAAGGCTTAGTGAATGACTTATTCTACCATACTTTTTCATTTGAGCCGAAGGTAATATCATAAGGTGTAAGCAGCTCATTGTAAACAATATTTTCCATGATATGAGTAGGTTCCTGCTGTCTAAAATTCAATCTTGCATTTCTAAGTCCCACATCTGAAAAATAGTATTTCAGATTTGCTCCCACATATTTTCTACCTTTAATATCATATCTGTCAGCTTTAGAAATCAAAAATGCCTCCACAAGATAGTCTATATGGTTGGATATGGTCTTATTGCTGTAATTGATGCCTCGTTCACTTTTAAACGTATTTGATATTTTAGTTGGGTTAGTAGGAGCTCCTATCGCAGAAGCAAGGATATCTACTAAAGTATCAATCTCATCAACATTTCGCAGCTTGTTTCGTTCTACAACATCCTTAATATAAACATTTGTGAAAATGTTTTTTAGATACTCAGCCTTTTGGCGTTCCACAGAAAACTGTAGCACCTGTGGTAAACCACCATATATCATATATTCCTCCCAAGCATCATCATAATCTCCATCGAAAGCCGCATAGAACTCTGCGAAGGACAACGGATATATTCTTATCTCATCTAGGATTTATTTAATCAATATCCATTACTATTTTATGTGTATTTTCACATTTCTATGCAGTTGATAACCAATTAACTATCTTTTCATAGAAAAGCAGGTAGTCTTTGATACTTGTTACATACATGACCACCTGCTCCAACGTGATGTAATGCGAAGAACACTTTTTCCGCCGTAACGCCGGCGCAGTCGAGCAGGACGGCATTCATTCCTTTCGGGCCGTCGTCACAGGTTTTGCAATCGACTTACGGTAAATGATAAGGGAAATGACCGCGGAGATCACTTCCGTGATCCAAAACGCATTCCAGACGCCAACCGCTCCGAAAAACCTGCTGAGTAAAAACGCAGCCGGGATGATGACCACTACATACCGGCAAAGGGAAATCAGTAAGGAGGGAGTTCCTTTCCCAAGTCCCTCCAATGCGCCGGAAGATGTAACAGAAACCGCCGAGACGATAAACCCGGCCCCGATGATGCGTAAGGCGGTTTCCCCGGCCTGAATCGTCGCTTTTGTGTGGGTAAACAGCCCCATCAACTGTCCGGGGATCAGCAGACATATTACTGTCCCAAACACCATAATGATGCCACTCATGCACAAAACGATCTGATAAATCTGGCTGACCCGTTTGTGCTCCCCCGCGCCGTAGTTATAGCCAATCAGGGGGCGCATCCCCTGCACAATGCCATTCGCTGGCAGATAGATAAAGGTCTGCAATTTGTAATAGATTCCTAAAACCAGAATATACACTTCGGAATATGCCGTCAAAATCGCATTGAGCGCCGAAATCAAAAGAGACGGAAGCGCAAGATTCAGGGTTGCGGGAATGCCGATGGAGTATAGCTTTATTACCATCTTTTTGCCGGGCAGAATGTACTGCCTGTGGATGTGCACGCGAATTGGCCGCACAAGATAGACTACAAGGTAAATCGCAAGCGTCAGAGTCTGCCCGATGCCGGTTGCCAGTGCAGCGCCTTCGATTCCCATTTCCGGGAATAGGCCATAGCCAAAAATCAGAACGGGGTCTAAGACAATGTTTGTGATGCACCCGCACATCAGGCTTATCATGGTCGTTTTCATGTTTCCTACTGCCTGGTACAATTTCTCAAACGCCATGCTGACGGTAACAATGAGTGTAAAGGCGAATGCAACGACAGAATAGCGGACGCCAAGTTCAATGACCGCTTCGGATGAAGTGAACATCCGCAGGAAAACCGGCATGATCGTAATACAGCAGACTGTCATAACAACGCCATGAATCACGGCAAGCACAAGTCCCTGCGTGGCGGCCTGATCCGCTTTTTCATGATCCCCAGCGCCCAAATGAAAGGCGATTACGGCGTTGATTCCAACGCCAAATCCAATTCCAACAGCATTGATAAAATTTTGAACCGGGTAAACCAGTGATAACGCCGTCATAGCTTCCTCGCTAATCTGTGCGACGAAAAAGCTGTCGATAATGTTGTATAGAGAATTAACCAGCATGGATAAAACCATAGGCAGGGTCATGGACAAAATCAGCGGTAATATCGGTTTCTCTTTCATGAAAGTGTCGTTCATAATTCCTCCTTCGCAAAACACGTTATGAGATATTTTTGCGGCGATGCCATGCCATCATCACAAGCGCAACGAGCAAAGTGGCGGTTTCAGCAACCGGAAATGCAAGCCAGATTCCGTTCAGCTGGAACAATTTGTCCAGACACCACAGGGCAGGCACAAGGAAAAGCATTTGCCTGCATAATTGGATCGCCATGCTGGACCCTACTTTTTCTGTGGTCTGAAAATAGGTGGAAATCATCGTAGAAAGGCCACAAAACAGATAGCTTGCCGCCATGATCCGCATGGCGGAGATTCCAAAGGAGCGCATGGCTTCCGACGCCGTAAACAATCCCAGAATCTGCGCCGGAAAGAGGAGGACAGCCAACGTCCCCAGTATCATCATGTCGGTGACCAAAACAGTTCCATATCGGAAAGCTGAATGCAGCCGTTCGCTGTTGCCTGCGCCGTAGTTAAACCGCATGACAGGCAAACAGCCTTGAATCAAGCCGTTTACCGTCATAATAATCAGCTGCTGCACCTTAAAATATGCGCCGAAGAAAGCGATCGCCGTATCGGAATACGCCACCAAAAACAGATTGACAAAGGTCACCACAAATGAACTGAGGGCGTTCATGATAAAAGATGGCAGGCCAAAGGCAAAAATACGGTAGATCATCTGCTTTTTCAAATGAAAGCCTTTGATTTTCACCTGCACTTTCTGCTTTTTGCCCAGCAGTAAAGCAAATGCCAAAATCATGGACATCAGATAGCCTGCAACGGTAGCTACCGCAGCGCCGCGGATTCCCATAGCCGGGAAAATACCAATCCCAAAAATCAGAATGGGGTCGAACACGAAGTTAACGACCACACCCGCGATCTGGAACCACATGGGAGCGACCATGTTCCCGGTGGCCTGTATCATCTTCTGGATGGCGATATGCACCATATTGGGAATTTGCATGAAGGAGCACACACTCATATAGGCGATGCTCAGCTGATAAATTTCTTCATTATTGGTGAATGCCCGAAAATAGGGTTTCATAATCAGTAATGACATAAGGTTGAGCAAAGCACCTATTCCAAAAGCCAGTAACAATCCATGTGTGACAGTTGCATTTGCCTCATCCTGCTTTTTCTGTCCAAGATACCCTGCTATCATCACATTCACGCCGACACCGATCCAGATAGACGCTGCATTCATCAATGTTGTAATCGGGAATGACAGAGAAACAGCGGTCAATGCATTCTCACTCAACCGCGCCACAAACGCGCTGTCTATCAGGTTATAGGAATATTGCAGGAACATGGAAATCAGCGGCGGTATCGACATTTGCCAGATGAGCTTTCCAACAGGAGCGACCGCCATTTTATTATTGGTCTGCATACTTTCCCTCCTCTCCACAAAGTGTCCGGCAGCTTCCATCCTCCGTTCTGCCAGATTTTCCAGGATGCAGACAACAAAAAAGCCACACGGCTATCACAAGATAGCTGTGTGGCAAAAAGATGACCGAATCCGGAAAAGTCCACTCAAATTTTACGCTCAATATTATAGCATTCTTTCAGGAGACTTTCAAGCATTAATCATTACGGAATTCCAGCTCTACAAGCAGCTTTACATTGACATCAGCAACATATGCATGGTATGGTACAAATAATAAGGTAGAGAGGCAACTATCACGAAGAGCAGTCCTTCATCTCTATTGATTCAAAGAACACAGGAAAGGGAAGAGTAATTTTAACTATGAAAAAGAGTCTGAGAATGACAGAGGGAAGTATCTCCCAAAAGATCATTTTTTTTGCAATTCCATTGTTTCTGGGAAATCTGTTCCAGCAATTGTATAATACTGCTGATTCCCTGATCGTAGGAAATTTTCTAGGAAGTAATGCACTGGCGGCAGTCAGTTCATCTGGAAATCTGATTTTTCTGATGGTAGGTTTTATTAACGGCATTGCCATGGGTGCAGGTGTTGTTATTGCACGATATTACGGAGCCAAAAAAAGAGACTGCCTGCAAAAGGCAATCCATACAACGGTTGCATTTGGACTTGTGGCCGGTGCTGTGCTGACAGTTTTGGGAATGCTTCTGGCACCAAAGATCCTGGTATTGATGGGAACTCCTACGGACGTGCTCCCGGAATCTATTGTGTATTTCCGTACATATTTTGCAGGGTCTATGGGTGTTGTCATGTACAATATCTTTGTTGGAGTTCTGCAGTCGGTCGGTGATGGACGCCATCCATTGATATATCTGATTATTTCTTCCTGTGTCAATGTCGTTCTGGATATTTTCTTTATCGCAGGTCTTGGCATGGGAGTCGGATCAGCAGCACTTGCAACCGCAATTTCACAGTTTGTCAGTGCACTGCTCTGTATGGTTCATCTGCTGCGTGTGGAAGAAGAATACCGTCTGGAATTGCGAGAGATTCGTTTTGACAGTTCTATGCTGAAGCAGATCATCCAGAATGGTGTACCATCCGGTTTTCAGAATTCAGTGATCGCGATCGCGAACGTCTTTGTACAGTCAAATATAAATGCATTTGGAAAAATGGCGATGGCAGGATGTGGTTCCTACTCCAAGATTGAGGGATTCGCCTTTTTGCCGGTGACCTGTTTTACAATGGCTCTGACAACCTTTGTCAGTCAGAATCTGGGTGCAAAACAGTATGACCGGGCGAAAAAGGGAGCAAGATTTGGAGTTTTCTGCTCGATTACTATTGCAGAGTTGATCGGTATTATCATATATGTGGCAGCACCGGTACTGATCACAGCGTTTAACAGAGATCCTGATGTTGTACATTATGGAGTCATGCAGTCCAGAACAATTGCGCTATTTTATTGTCTGCTGGCGTTTTCTCATTGCATCGCAGCAATACTTCGTGGATCAGGTAACGCATCCGTTCCGATGATCGTTATGCTCTGTGACTGGTGCCTGTTTCGCGTAAGCTACATTACTGTGGCAGTTCGTATTCTCCCGGATATACGAGTGATTTTCTGGGCATACCCATTGACTTGGGGTATCAGCTCCGTGATTTTTCTGTATCTGTTCTTACGTGGAAAATGGGTTTACGGATTCGAGAAATCCTAATCGCTACTGTCTTCGGTGTCCTGATATAACCTCGTAAAATCCTTTCGGCCTTGGTCTGACAATTAATGGATTTAGTATTCCATATTTACTGATTCAGCCATACATCATTTTTGCTCATACTATTTTCTCCATATTATTTTTCAAACTCTGGTTTCCAGTTTGCAAACTGTACAAGCTGTTCATCCATGCGGTGATAATATCTTTCATTCTTGTCCAGCTTTGCAATCTGTTCCATTTCTTCATCTGTTAATGTAAAATCAAAGATATTCATATTGTCCTTAATGTGTTCTGCATTTTTACTTCCAGGAATTACAACAAATCCCATCTGAGTATGCCAACGGAGAATAACCTGTGCAGGTGTTTTTCCATATTTTTTGCCAAGTCCTGCAAATACCAACTCATTCATTAATGCTGTATCTCCATGTCCCAGCGGATACCAGCTCATAAGCTTAATTCCATATTTGTCTAAAGTTACACGAAGTTCTTTCTGTGTGAAATATGGATGTGCTTCCACCTGAATAAACTGAGGTACAATTTCCCACTTTGTTTCCAACTCTTCCATATATTTTCCTTCAAAATTCGAGATACCAATGGATTTTGCTTTGCCCTCTCTATACGCTTTTTCAAGCATTCTGTATCCGGCAAGCCAGTTGCCTGCAGGCTGGTGTATATAAAGTAAATCCACATAATCAACACCAAGTCTTTCTAGAGTTTCTTCTACAGCATTCTCATTTTCATATTCACTAGCCCATATTTTTGTTGATAGAAATATATTTTTTCTTTCAATTCCACTATCCTTGATTGCTCTTCCAACTGCACGCTCATTTACATAAGCATTTGCTGTATCAATTAGGGAATATCCCATTTTTAATGCCTCTAATGTACTTGTGTAGGCATCCTCTGGTGATAACATAAAAGTTCCTAGTCCAAGCATTGGACATTCCAAATTGTTATTCAACTTCATATTTTCCATCTTTTTAGTCCTCCTGAAATTTTTCTTTATCAAGCATTTTTATTACTTTTGCCGGATTTCCAACTGCTACTGCATAATCCGGTACATCCTTTGTCACTACAGATCCAGCTCCCACAATTGCGTGTCTTCCGATACATACTCCCGGAAGTATCGTAGCTCCAGCTCCTACCCAGGCATATTCTCTTATCAGAACAGGCTTACAAGTCAGAGTACACAAATCATATGGATCATGATTATTGGAAATAATATTTTTGTCTGACGTTGCCCTTCTGTACTTTCTTTTATTGACGCAGTTCTTACATCAACACGTATTTCCTTCTATATCTGTATTTCCGAGTTTACCGTATTCCATAGTGCTCTCCTTATCTTAATCCAGCGTACTCTTTCTCCGATACCGCCTCACACCACTCATTGGAACAATCCTCTCCCGGCACCTCAATTGCCAGATGGGAAAACCATTCATCCGGAGCGGCCCCATGCCAGTGCTTCACTTCTGCCGGAATATTGATGCAGTCACCTGGCTTCATTTCTACAGCTTCTTTACCTTCTTCCTGATAATATCCTCTTCCGGCAACACATACCAGGATCTGCCCGCCTCCACTTTTTGCATGATGGATGTGCCAGTTATTTCTGCATCCAGGTTCAAATGTCACATTAAAAATTCCAACCTGAGAAGTAGAGATCGGTGCAAGAAAACTTCTGCCGGAAAAATACTGTGCAAAACCATCATTTGGTGCACCGATTGGAAATGCCATCTCTTTTGCATGTGCCCGCATTGCTTCCTCTTCGTATGGCAAATCTCCTTCGCCTGTTTCCCACACTTCCTTTGCAAGATTGAAAACAGCCCATGCTTTTGGCCATCCTGCATAGAATGCAACATGTGTGATCACAGCAGCAATCTCTTTTTGTGTCACACCATGATTTTTTGCATTTTGAAGATGATATTTTAAAGAAAAATCCGTAATTCCGGAAGCCATCAGCGCAACCACGGTGATAATACTTCTTGTTTTTACGTCGATATCCTGGTTATTCCAGTTTTCGCCGAAAAGTACATCATCGTTAAAATGTGCAAATTCCGGTGCGAATTCACCAAGTGCATTTCTTCCTGCTGTCTGTACTATTTTTTCCATATTCTGTATACCTCCATAACGCTGTTATTTATAAAGAGTTTACCCATTCACTGATTTCCTGTTTCGTTCCACAATTTAGCAGTCTGCCTTCTGTAATAACCGCATCCGGTGCAGATGACTGCAATTCTTTCACAGTGTTTCCAAATCCACTTCCTCCAGATGTTGCAAAAAGCACAATCTTTTTACCACTGAAATCGTAAGCTTCTAAAAATGTATTGATGATTGTCGGCGCAACATACCACCAGATTGGGAATCCCAGAAGGATCTCGTCATAAGAACTCATATCCATCTCTTTTTTCATAATCGCCGGTCTATATTTTTTATCACTCATTTCCACACTGCTTCTTGATTTTTTATTCATCCAGTCAAGATCAGGCTTTGTATATGGAACTTTTGGCTCAATCTCAAACAAATCCGCTTTTACTTCCTCTGCGATCATCTCTGCTACTTTTTTTGTTGTTCCGCTTGCACTGAAAAATGCCACTAATTTTTTACTCATAATAAAAAGCCCCTTTCTTTGCGTATTTTTCACAAAAAATAGATGTATAAGATTTACATTCATCTTACACATCTATTTTAAGCTCTATCACTTCATTATGTCTAATGCTTATATTGAATTTTGTTTTATGCCTGAAAAGCATTAATCTCCTCGATCATTTTACGGACTGCCAAAGAATATGGGATATTACGTCGCCAGGCAATCACCGTACTGGTCGTGATTTCAGGAGAAATTCTTCGCTGTACAAGAATATCCTCCCGCCAATACTTTGCAGCACCTTCGATTGATATTGGATAGCCCAGTCCATTTGCTGCCATAACTCCGGCATTCGTTCCAAGATTACTTGTAAAAGCAATCTGCAGTTTCGAAAAGTCTTTTCCAAACCAATTGGCAAGTTCACTTTGAACACTCACTCTTTCGGGCAGTATCAATGGTTTTCCTATGAGATCTTCTTTTTTAATAAACTCTTTTTCTGCCAGTGGATCATCCGGCCGCATTCCAACACACCAGTGATCGCAATCTGTGATTCTGATATAATCCATCCCTTCGGTGTCCACCGGCTCCATGAATAATGCAATATCTACAAGTCCTTTGTTCATCATCTCATATACTGCATCTGCTGTTGCAGTATGCAATACAATCTGAACCAGCGGGTATTTTTCTTTATATGTTTTACATATCTCCGCCAATGTCTCCACCGCTGCAAATTCACCGCATCCAATGGTTATATTTCCCTCTACAACATCTTCTTTTCCTTTCAGTTCCTCAAGTGTTTTTTCCTCAAGATTAAGGATCTCCAGGGCACGCCTTTTTAATAAAATTCCCTCATCAGTAAGCGAAATTTTCTTCCCGCTTCGAATAAATAATGTTACTCCAAGCTCCTCTTCAAATGCCGCCATTTGTCTGGATAGCGTTGGCTGGGTAATATGCAATTGTTCTGCTGCTTTTGTAAAGCTCTGTTCTTTTGCCACCGTCAGAAAATAGCGCAATAGTCTTAATTCCATATTTATATACACCTCTTTTATGAGAAAGAATAATATTTTCAGTAGAATAGGATTGATTATCATCCCTCCAAATTTCGATTTCTCAGTTTCAAAAACTAAAAGTTGTTGTATTCTATACTGATACATCAATAGAATTACGAACTAGCCTATTACCATTTTTGACAAGTGTTGCTTCCACTGATTCTCTTGTGACATTATCAAGAATACTTGTATCAAATTTTTGTCCCGGTTTCCAATTTGGATTAGCTGCTTTCACTGCTGCATACATAGCGGATCTATACTGTCCTTCATATTGTTCTAAAGTCCATGTACCACTTAAACGTTTATCTTTATTCACACTTAATTGATAATCTTTGAAAATATCTGAACGCTTAGTTGTATCACCATTTGAAACACCATTTTCTTGAATAAATTCTTTCTTTACATTATCAAACATTTTTTGACGATATTCCTCAGATACATTCGTGAGTTTCTGCCACGATGTACCTTTGCCAGTAACATCCATTCCTGCCACTCCATTTGCATTCAGTAAATCCCCATCGGAATCAAATTGTTTCATCAAATTATTAACAATAGTATCCCTTCCGCCAAATATTTCATATATCATTTTTTCTTCTGGAGACATCATAGCTTCGTTCTGAATTACTCCTTCTAACCAGCCTTTTTCTTTCAAAGCTTTATATTGTTTGCTATTAGTATTGACACCACTATAGGCATTACCTAATCCACTAATATTCATCAACATACAAAAACCTTCCTTGTAAATAAACTAAAACTCCGTTTAAAACCAAATCATTATTATATATATTATATCGTCATATCTCCTACAAAAATAAATAAGGCAGTTCCACAAATCCAAAGATGATGGTCTATCAGAGAGACTGTTATATATCTTCAAGTTTAAAAAGATAATTTTCAATAATTTTTCAAAAATCAGAATCGACAATTCATGACAAATCAACCCTGAATCGGGGAACGTTTCTCATAGAAAAGAACTACAAAAAATAAGAAAATAAAAACGGAAAACCATTGTCTGTAGTATAAGTATTTGTTATTATGAAGTAAATAGAGGATATTTTACAAAGTAAAGCTTAATCTAGAGAATCTGCCAGTGGCGGGCCTCTGTAGATACCAAGGTATACAAAAGGAGAATGAAAAAATGTTATCTTTAGTAGTTAATGTATAGTCTGTCTCTTATACACATCTCCGAGCCCACGAGACCTCTCTACAT
>ENA-UALT01000280-UALT01000280.1-human-gut-metagenome-genome-assembly--contig:-NODE-280-length-16832-cov-11.016988_pt1 | contig 16832 bp, 10 predicted proteins | sample MGYA00243704_ERZ654478 | MGnify/ENA primary metagenome ERZ654478 (study PRJEB26926, sample SAMN06164423) | human gut metagenome | biome: ENVO:00009003; feature: ENVO:2100002; material: ENVO:00002003...
CACACTGCATATCGTCGGCAGCGTCAGATGTGTATAAGAGACAGATGGTAAATGGAACACCTGTAGTAAATCCTGCGGCACCTGTCGGGTTCGGATATAACAGGGCTGTAAACTTTGCTGAGGTACCTGAGAGGAACTTTAGCTGGCATGAGCTTAAGGAAACAGAGCATGGTCAGATACATATCCATTATTCGTGTGATGGAGACGGACAGGTCAGTATGAATTATGTTTATACACCAGCCGGTTATGGAGAGGATAACTGTGACACCGGCAGAGTATGTGTGCTTGAGTGTGCTGCGGACGAAAGAAATTTTTGCTGGATACATCAGGGAAAGATAGCAAATATCATGGATAATCTGTCTGGCGAAGGCAGGATAAAAGGAATTATGATAATAATGGCAGACAGCACGATATCTGATGATATCATCGGGAACATAACAGCCATATACGGAATTAAGGACAGTGCACAGAAAGAATGGTTCAAAAAAGGAGATAATGAATCCTGGACATCATGCAGACACAGATTTGTAAATTTCATGTGCGGGATACAGTAAAACAGCGACAAAAAGGAGAGAAAAATGGCAGGAGCATATAAGACAGGCAAATACAGAAATATATTCAAAGAGTATGGGTATCCGGAAGAAGAAATTCAAAAAAGAGTAGAGGATACTTTTAACACGATATTCTATGGGAATGATGATGAACGTTTTTATCATGAAGCCGGTGATGATATGGGATATATGGAGGATACCGGCAATCATGATGTGAGAACCGAGGGAATGTCATATGGCATGATGGTATGTGTACAGCTGGATAAAAAAGCAGAGTTTGACAGACTGTGGAAATGGGTGCGCACATATATGTACATAGAAGATGGTCCGGCAAAAAATTATTTTGCGTGGTCATGTCAGACAAACGGAAAGCGAAATGCCGATGGACCGGCACCTGATGGTGAAGAGTATTTTGCAATGGCATTGTTTTTCGCCTCTAAAAGATGGGGAGATGGCGATGGTATATTCTGCTACAGCAAAGAGGCACAAAATATCTTAAGGGAGTGTGTACACAAGGGTGAGCCGGGACACAGCGGAGAGCCAATGTGGGAGCCTTCCAACAAGCTGATAAAGTTTGTCACAAATATGGATTTCAGTGATCCTTCATACCATCTGCCGCATTTTTATGAACTTTTTGCCCAAAGGGCTTATGAGGAGGACCGGGACTTCTGGAAAGAAGCAGCAGCTGCCAGCAGAGCATATCTGCACAGTGCATGCCATGAAAAGACAGGACTTAGCGCAGAATATGCAGATTATGACGGAAAGCCTCATACGGGTCATAAGGAAATATTTGGAAGACATGACTGGTATTACAGTGATGCATACCGCACGATCGCCAATATAGCGATGGATCATCTGTGGTTTGATGCAGATCCGTGGCAGATTAAAACGGCAGAAAACCTTCAGAAGTTTTATTGTGAGGATCAGAAGGACAATTGGGATGGGGTATTTCTTATAGATGGTACACCGCTTGATGAGAAGGCACTTCATCCGGTAGCAATCATTGCTGTTAATGCAGAAGCTTCACTCGCAGCAGATGGAAAATATGCAAAGCAATGTGTTGAAAAGTTCTGGAACACTCCGCTTAGGACAGGTGACAGGAGATACTATGACAATTTCCTTTACATGTTTGCAATGTTAGCACTTTCAGGAAATTACAGGATTTATTGATTTTAATATACAAGAACCTTAAGCTGGAATGATGAAGCAGTCATAAACTATAAAAGACAGGACAAATATCTATAATTTCTCCCGGTGCAAAGCACCGGGAGTTTTTGTATCATATAATCATTATAGCTGATAAAATTGACACAACAAGGAGGCAGCAAGATGGCAGGGCCAAAAGCACCAAAGGATCCGGAAAGAAAAAGACCTTATTTCTACATCATGAAGGATAAGGATATATACGGCTCAGTACAGGAAGATGGAAGCATTATACATTTTATATATGAAAGCGACGGAAGACTGATAAACAGTGCACAGATAGCCGGAAATATAGAAGATAAAGAGGAACTGGGACTGTTAGAGACAGTGGAAGGTTTTGGCAGGCTTGTACACAGCATAGGTGTATCTGTGGAAACAGATAATCAAAACGAACAGATAGAATTTGTGTTTCAGATGTACGGAAAGAAGGATCTGTACGGAGGCGGTACTAATCTTAAGGTAAAGCTGACAGGCGATGGAATGGAGAGAAAGATATACCTGTCAGATTATAAGTGGACACCGGATGATGATATACCGGGACAGATAAAGTTCATATTTAATACACCGGATATCATGGGAAAAGCGAGTGTCAGACTGTATCTGAATGACGGCTATGAGGCTCCGGCAGATATTGAGGAAACAGAGGTGGATATGAACTCTGATGAATACTGCAGGATGATAAGCCATTCGCTTATGAATATGGGAAATGCATACCGCATAAGAAAAGCCATCGAAAAGACTAGAGCCGGAAAAGAGGTAACACTTGCATACATCGGTGGATCTATCACACAGGGAGCAGGTGCGGCACCTATAAATACAGAGTGCTACGCATACAAATCCTATCAGCTTTTCCAGAAGCGGTTTTCCGCAAAGAATAATGTGAAATTCATAAAAGCCGGTGTGGGCGGCACACCATCGGAGCTGGGAATGATCAGATTTGACAGGGATGTACTAAGAGACGGACAGCAGCCTGATATAGTAGTTATTGAATTTGCTGTAAATGATGAGGGGGATGAGACAAAGGGTGACTGCTATGAAAGCCTTGTACGTAAAGTACTTAATCTGCCATGGAAACCGGCAGTCATATTGCTTTTTTCCGTATTTGCAAATGACTGGAACCTTCAAGACCGCCTAAGCCCGGTTGGAAAGCTCTATGATCTGCCTATGGTAAGCGTGCTGGATGCGGTTTCCCCTCAGTTTGCATTAAAAAATGACGAGGGAAGGGTAATAACCAAAAATCAGTTTTTCTATGATATGTTTCATCCGGGCAATGCAGGCCATTCCGTCATGGCAGACTGCATAGAGTATCTTTTTGAAAAAATAGATCAGGCAGGGCATGCAAGTTTGGATGCATTTGAACTGGGACTGACAGAGGAAAAAATATTGCAGGAAAAACTAAATCTTGCACCGGTAATAGGAAACAGCTTTGAAAATATAAGACTGCTCGACAAAAAGGATATATATGCAAAGGCATATATTGACGAGGGTGGCTTTGATTCGACAGATACACAGCTGCAAAGCGTTGAGATGGATGATCAGCTTTCGCTGACTCCGGAATTCCCGTATAACTGGATGTATGATGGCACAAAAAATACATTAAACAGGGTAAAAGCGTATTTCGAGCTTGAGATGGAGTGCAGGGCACTTCTCCTTGTATTTAAGGATTCGGGAGAGGTAAACGTGGGAAAGGCGAAGGTATATGTGGACGGAGAATATCATTTTACGGCTGATCCACATATCAATAACTGGCAGCACTGCAATGCGGTAATAATATTTAACAATAAGACCAGTGAAAATCATGTTGTAAGAATTGAAATTGCAGAAGAAGACAGAGACAAGCAGTTTACGATACTGGGCTTTGGATATGTATTATAGGAAATGAGAGGTAAGAGACATGGTAACAGCAAAAAATCCAATACTTTCAGGTTTTTATCCTGATCCATCAATATGTAGAGTCGGGGAAGACTATTATCTGGTGACATCAAGCTTTGTGTATGCACCGGGTGTTCCCATATTTCATAGCCGGGATCTGGCTCATTGGGAGCAGATTGGCAATATACTTGACAGACCATCGCAGCTATGCGTGGAAAATGAAGAAATATCGAGAGGTATTTTTGCACCGACCATAAGATATCATGAAGGAACTTTTTATATGATAACGACCAATGTATCGCATGGCGGCAATTTTATAGTGACAGCGCAGGATCCCGCAGGACCGTGGTCTGATCCGTATTATTTGGGAGAAGAAGCAGTCGGAATAGACCCAAGCCTTTTCTTTGATGATGACGGCAGATGTTATTACTGTGGCACACGCCCAAACCCTGAAGGAGTACGCTACAATGGAGACTGGGAGATATGGATACAGGAGCTTGATCTTGGAACCATGAAGCTTAAGGGCAGGAGCATGGCCATATGGAAAGGTGCTGTAAAGGGCTGCATATGGCCGGAAGGACCACATATCTACAAGATAAACGGATATTATTATCTGATGCATGCAGAGGGCGGCACCGGACCGGAGCACAGTATAACGATAGCAAGAAGCACGGAGCTTTTTAAATGGTTTGAAGGATGTCCGAGAAATCCGATATTTACACACAGAAATCTGGGGATGGATTATCCGGTCATCTATGCAGGACATGGTGATCTGGTGGATGATATAAACGGAAACTGGTATGTGGTCATGCTTGCGTCAAGACCATGCAAAAAGCACAGCAGCATGGGCAGGGAAACCTTTATTGCAAAAACAATATGGGAAAACGAATGGCCGGTAATAGCACCCGGGATAGGACACCTTGAGGATACGGTAGATATACCGCTTGAAGAGTGCAGATTTATAGATGAGATATCAGAAAATGATTTTATAACTTTCTGCGAAGCCAAGCCTGATAAGAGGCTGGTTGGAATAGGAAAACGCAACGAGTCTTTTTACTCCCTTAAGGAAAATCCGGGAGTACTGAGACTGTACACAAACAAAGAGCAGATCACTGATCTTGGCACAAGCGCATTTCTTGGACTAAGACAGAAGGGCTATGAGTTTACGGTAAAGACAGCAGTGCGTTTTATCCCACAGTCGGATAATGAGACGGCAGGACTTGTACTTTTCCAGAACAATGAGAATCATCTTCGCGCTGAGATAACAATGGAAGCCGGGAGGCTGGTATTTGTGGTGACTACACATATTAAGGGAACTGACAAAAAGATAGCAGTGGCAGATATTATGGAGTACAGCATTACAGAAAAAAATCCACTGTGGAATATATGTATGATCTGTAAGGAACAGGAAGCATCTATATGGATAGGTACGGCCGAAAAGAGCGTAAAAGTCGCAGAAAAAATAAGTCTGCTGCCATATACCACAGAAGAAGCAGGTGGCTTTGTGGGCTGTACGGTCGGTATGTATGCATCCTCAAATGGCAGCAATAGTGATAACTATGCAGAATTTTCATACATAATGCTCACCCAATAAACATTTTGCGAAATTCAGTCGGGGTGCAGCCCTTTTCAGCTTTGAACACCCTTATGAAAGTGGATGGATTTGCAAAGCCTGACTGCATTGCAGTCTCGGTGACAGATATATTGGGATCAGCCAGAAGGGTCAGGGCAAGCTCTATTCTTTTCTGATTTAAGTATTTGTAAAAGGTATTATTGGTAAACTGCTTAAATAGCCGGGTAAAGTGATATTTACTGAATCCGGCTATTTTTGAGATTTCATCAAGTGTTATGTCCTCAGTGCAATGTGTATCGATATACTCACAGATAGACAGAAAACGCTCTAGATATTCCTGCTGTTTGTGTCTGCCGACATTAAAATTACAACTGCTGGCAGTATGATGTCTTCCAATAAGGACAAGTACTTCAAGCATTTTGGAGTAGATCACGGCTTCTGATAGAAATGGGTCGGTCTGGTATTCATTTGATATATCAAGCAGCAGTTTACGGATATTGCTGTGGATATCACCGGAAGTTTCCGGGGTTAGCGTTATAGCAGGTGCTATAAGGGTAAGTATGGAATTTAATTCCTTTATTTTTGAGACAGCAGACCACTCAATCTGCAGGATAAGCCTTTTTCCGGTGTCAGGTGCGATAAGCCTGTGTTTTACACCGGAAGCTATAAAGATAATATCATTCTCATTAAGATGTACCAAATCATCCCCAATCTGCACTGTATAGCCGCCTTCAAGTGGCATGATAATCTCCATGGGAGTATGCCAGTGAATGGGATAATCTTCTGCTTCCGCATTTATAAAAAGCTTTACATTGCTGTATTCTTTATATTTTACTGTCTCATGTATTCCATTCAGATTTTCGATCATATATACTTGTCTCCATACGGCTGATATTTATGCGCATTTGCGTGAATATAGTTATTATAGCACAAATAGCAATTTGTGAACATTGTGGGGCAACAATTAGAAAGAAAATACTGCATGAATCTGGTAAAATCATTATATAAATTAAAGGAGAAGTCACTATGAGTAAAAAAACTATAGAATATGCAAAAAAACTAGTATCGCAGATGACAATAGATGAGAAGATAAGTCAGATGCTGTATGAGTCACCGGCTATAGAAAGACTGGGGATACCGGAATACAACTGGTGGAATGAGGCTCTTCATGGAGTAGCAAGAGCCGGTGTTGCTACAGTATTTCCTCAGGCGATAGGTCTTGCGGCAACTTTTGATACTGACCTGATAGAAAAGATCGGAGATGTTGTATCAACGGAGGGTCGTGGAAAGTTCAATGAATTTTCAAAAAAGGGTGATCACGGAATATACAAGGGACTTACCTTCTGGGCACCTAATGTAAATATATTCAGAGATCCAAGATGGGGCAGGGGACATGAGACATACGGGGAAGATCCGTACCTGACAGGTAAGCTTGGCTGCGCATATATAAGGGGATTACAGGGAGATGATCCGGATCACTTAAAATCGGCAGCCTGTGCAAAGCATTTTGCGGTACACAGCGGTCCGGAAGCCATAAGACATGAGTTTGATGCGAAAGCATCAAAGCATGATATGTATGATACATATTTGTATGCCTTCAAGCGATGTGTAAAGGATGCAAAGGTTGAGGCTGTCATGGGGGCTTACAACAGGGTAAATGGAGAACCTGCCTGCGGAAGCAGGACACTGCTTAAGGATATACTGCGTGACGAGTTTGGATTTGAAGGTCATGTGGTGTCAGACTGCTGGGCAATACTTGATTTCCACGAACACCATCATGTGACGGATACAGTAGAGGAATCGGCTGCTATGGCTGTAAACAACGGCTGTGACTTAAACTGTGGAAGTGCATTTTTACATCTTAAGGATGCTTATGACAAGGGACTGGTTTCAGACGAGGCGATCACGGCAGCAGTAGAAAGGCTGATGGAGGTGCGTATCCGTCTGGGCATGATGAAGGATTATCCATCGCCATATGAGGACATATCGTATGAGGTTGTAGAATGTAAGGAGCATGTGGAGCTTTCTGTGGAGGCTGCCAGAAGAAGTCTTGTACTTTTAAAGAATAAGGACAATTTCCTGCCTCTCGACAGAAAAAATGTTAAAACTATTGCGGTCATCGGACCAAATGCCAACTCCAGGGATGCGCTTATAGGAAATTATTATGGTACCTCATCAAGATATATCACTCCACTTGAGGGATTGCAGCAATATCTTGGAGAGGATACAAGAGTGCTTTATGCAGAGGGCTGCCATCTGTACAAGGACAAAGTACAGGGACTTGCAGAGGAAAAGGACAGATTTAAGGAAGCACTCATCATGGCAGAACAGTCAGATGTGGTCGTAATGTGTCTTGGACTTGATGCAACTATAGAAGGTGAAGAGGGTGATGCCGGAAATGAATATGCAAGCGGTGACAAGCTGGGGCTTATGCTTCCGGGACTTCAAGAGGAACTTTTAGAGGCTGTTGCAGCAGTAGGAAAGCCGGTAATACTTGTGCTGTCAGCAGGAAGTGCGATAGATCTTTCCTGGGCAGAAGAGCATGTGGATGCCATTATAGACAGCTGGTATCCGGGAGCCAGAGGCGGAAAGGCTGTTGCAGAAGCTATATTCGGAGAGTATAGTCCGAATGGAAAACTGCCGGTTACATTTTATCAGGGCACCGAAAATCTCCCGGAGTTTACGGATTATTCAATGGCTCACAGGACATATCGCTATACAAATGAGAATGTGTTATATCCATTTGGATATGGACTGCATTATGGTGAGACAAACTATGATGGACTGTCAGTGGATAAAGCAGAAAGTGATGTAAACGAACCTGTCGAGGTGTTTGTAAATGTGACAAATGACAGCAGATATACTGTAAATGAGATAGTTCAGCTCTATATCAGGCACGTTGATGCTGCAGAGTATGAGCCGGGATATCAGCTAAAGGGGATTGAGGTTGTAAAGCTTGAGCCACATGAGACTAAGAAAGTAAAGCTGACTCTTTCGCCAAGGGACTTTGCTGTGATAGAAGAGGATGGAAGCTGTGTAGCTGTGCCGGGAATTTATGAGATATCCGCAGGAGGACAGCAGCCTGATGACAGAAGCACAAAGCTCACAGGCAAGAGGACAGAGCGCATTGAGATCGCAAGATGTGGAGAGAAAACAGGGGTAGATTATTAATAATAAATATGTTATTTTATAATTAATGATAAGTTAAAACAGACTTTAGGAGCGGGCATATGTCGGCTCCTTTAAGTGATTTCAGAGGAACTGTTTATGAGAAAATCAATATGGAATGCCATTGAGAGAAAGCTTGATGATTATTCACTCAGAAAAAAATTTTACATATTTTATGTACTGTGTGTCATGCTGCCGCTCATAGTGACTGATGCAGTGGTGCTTTCCATCGTAGAAAATGCTGAAAAAGAAAGCAGCAGACATGAAATGTCGAGCATAGCAAGTGCTGTGGGATATAATCTGAACAGCATGGTCAATAACGCAGAAGAGGCAGCTAAGAGTATCTACACCAGCAAGCGCATAGACGATTTTATATCAAAGGAATACACAAGCTCTGCTGAGTATGTATCAGAGTATCAGAGCTTCTTTCAGGATACACTTTTTGAAAACACACTTGGAATGAGCAATATAGTATTTTTTCTGTATGCTGACAATCCTACAATAGTAAATGGCGGAAAAGTAAATGATATGTCTGCTGTAAGAAATACGGATTCTTACAGACTTCTGGAGCAGAAGGAAAGCGGAGGACTCTTTTTTGTATATGAAAAAGGCGTAGCCGGATTGTCAGATGAAAGACATATGATTTATATGAAAAAGCTGGATTTTTACTCATCTGATATCGAAAAGGTACTCAAGATAGAGTTTAATTATGGCAGCATGATGCGTACTTTTAAGAAAATGAATTATGATAATGAAGTGCTTATCTGCCATGGAGATGACATAGTGCTGTCAAATGGGGCCTACAGTGGAGTCAACAAACCATTTAAGACATTGGAGGCGATTGGGAAAATAAGCGACTCCGTATACAGGAAGAAGCTCTCTTTGTATGGCTGTGATCTTGATATATATGTGTTTAAGACACGCAGTAATATATGGAGCATGCTTATGCACAATGCACTGATTATTGTTTTTCTGATGCTTATAAATGTATTCTTTCCACTTTGTCTGTTCAGTATCTTTAACCATTCCTTTACGAGCAGGATATTACAGCTTTCAAAGGTATTTAAGTCAGTTGACAGCGAAAAGCTTGTATCTATGACTGACAGGGAGAGCAAAGATGAGATCGGCAGCATGATAAAAAATTACAACAGGATGGTAAGCCGCACAAATGACTTGATCCAGACTGTATATAAGAATAAGCTAAAAGAGCAGGAGATACTTGTAAGTCAGAAAAACGCAGAGCTTCTTGCACTGCACAGCCAGATAAATCCGCACTTTCTGTTTAATGCGCTTGAGAGCATACGAATGCACAGTCTGCTTAAAAGGGAAAATGAGACGGCTGATATGGTCGAAAAACTCGCCATCATGCAAAGACAGTATGTGGAGTGGGGAAATGATGCTGTAACCGTTGCAAAGGAATGTGAATTTGTAAAAGCCTATCTGGCATTGCAGAAATACCGGTTTGGCGAGCGGCTGAACTATAACATAGATATAGAAGCAGACTGCATGGAATGTCAGGTGCCAAAACTTACGCTTGTAACCTTTGTTGAAAATGCCTGTGTGCATGGCATAGAAAGTAAAGCTGCTCCGGGCTGGATATTTGTGCGTATATTCAAAAAAGCCGGGTTCATGCATATAGAGGTTGAGGATACAGGCAGCGGAATTGATCCGGATGCTCTTGAAAAAATGAAAAGTAACATGAAAAATGCAGATATCGATATGTTAAAGACCGGTGGCAGAGTGGGCGTGATAAATGCCTGCCTGCGTATCAAAATGGTAACGGAATCTAAAGCAGTATTTGATGTGGACAGTGAGGAAGGCTGCGGTACGACTGTGATGATAAAAATACCGGAAACATATTTATAGGGAGATTTAAAATGCTTAAAGTATTATTGGTGGATGATGAGCCTTTCATAATACAGGGGCTTAAGGTGCTCATTGATTGGGAAAATGAAGAATTTGAGATAGCAGGAACGGCTTCAAATGGAAAGGAAGCCCTGCAGTTTCTGGAAAATGAGAATGTGGATCTGGTCATAGCCGATATAAGGATGCCGGAGATGACAGGACTTGAGCTGCTTGAGACTTTGAGAAAAGATAAAAAATCAGATGTGTATTTTGTGATATTAAGCGGTTATGCAGATTTTAGCTATGCGCAGCAGGCCCTGCAGAATGACTGTACGGATTACATACTAAAGCCGGTGGACAAGGAGATGCTGCTTAAGGTACTAAGCAAGGTTCTTGTGCTCAAAAACGAGAAAAACCAGATCAACGAGGATAACAAAAAGATGAAACAGGCATACCTTGCAAGACACCTGATATCTCTGATACAGGGCAAATATGATGAAGTAAACCTGAACTATGTAAAAGAAAATATGAGGTGTGAGGGTGGAGCAAGGTATGTTGAGATACAGATGGAGCAGCTTCCGGCAGGTGATGAGATACTCGATAGTGATATGAGAAGCTTACAGCGCAAGATGTACGAAAGCTGTGTTGCTTTTCTGGGGGCTGATTCGGCACATTGTGTATTTGATGTATCGGTAAATGAAAAAGTATATGACATAGGCTTTATATTCTCGGATTATATGGCAGAGGAAGCCGCAAAAAACGAGAGAAAATATCTGGAGGATCTGAGAAGGTATATATGTGATAATACACAAAAGAATATAGTTATGCTGGTTGGAAGAAAAGTATCAGATATATCAAAGATAGCCAGATCATACGGCAATGCATGTATGCTCAGGTCGTTTCAGGGCTTTCGCATAGTAAAGAGCATATATTACTATGAGGATGAAGTAAAGATATCGGCAGATGGAATAGTACTTTGTAAAGATAGTCTGGATAAGCTGCTTAGGACAGTGGAACAGAACAACCATGTTGAGATAAGAAATGCAGTTGCCAAATTTTATGATGAGATGTCCAGCATGGGTATGAATGGGGAAAGCATGAACCTAAATATTAATTATCTGTTGTTTCAGTTCATACACCTGGCAAGTGAGCAGGATGATAATGTAAATCAGCAGGAGATTTTGCGACTCATAAGTGAGAGCAGCTTTAAGACAGGTATTGAGAGGGGAAGCCGTGCACATATGACCAGATTTTGCTGTGAGTATGGTGATTATCTGTCACAGCTTAGAAAAAATGTGTCAAGAGGTGTGATCGGTATGGTAGAAAAGGAAGTAAGAGACAATTATGCCACGAACATCACGCTTAAGAGCCTGAGTGAGAAGTATTATGTAAACAGTGCATACTTAGGGCAGCTTTTCAGAAAAAAATACGGACAGTCCTTTAAGGATTATCTGAACAATTACAGGATGGAACGGGCGGCAGAGCTTCTGCTTAGGACTGATAAGAAGATAATACAGATAGCAGAGGAAGTCGGATATCATGATATGGATTATTTTGTGAACAGGTTTATACAGGTAAAAGGCTGCACACCGGCGCGTTTCAGACGCCAGATGCAAAGTGGAGAATAATATATATTACTGCAAAACAGGGTAAATTATAGTTCTTTCGAGAAACTATAGTTTACCCTGTTTTTGACTATAGTTACTCCGATTGTTTGAAAACTTAAAAAGTATAAAATTAAGTTATCAAAAGGGAGGACAATACAATATGAAAAGAAAAAGAATTGTAAGCATGCTGCTTGTGGCTACCATGGCAGCAACACTGTTTGCCGGATGTGGCAATGATAGTGGCAAAAAAGGTGGCACTGAAACTGGAAGTGCGAAAGAGTTTGATGCATTCTTTGCTGTACCGGGAACTGAAATCAATGATGATAATGAAATCCAGAAGATCATCGAGGAAAAGACAGGTGTAAGGGTAAAGGAAACCTGGCTTACCGGACAGACAGCAGATGAGGCAATCGGAACAATGATCGCAGGTGGCGAATATCCTGATTTCATTGAAGGTGCAAGCGGACAGATGCAGTTATATGATGCAGGCGCACTTGTTCCACTGGATGACTACATCGAGAAATATCCAAACATCAAAAATCTTTTCACAGATCTTGAGTGGGAAAAACTTCGTCAGGATGACGGACATATCTATTGGATACCACAGTTTAGCTGCATAAAGGGAGACGAGAAAGTCTGCACACACAATGACGAGGCATTCTGGATCCAGGCAAGAGTACTTAAATGGGCTAACTATCCGGAGATCAAGACACTGGATCAGTATTTTGACCTCATCGAGAAATATAATGAGGCAAATCCAACAATGGCTGATGGAACAGAAAATATTCCATATACAATCCTTTGTGATGACTGGAGATATTTCTGTCTTGAGAATGCACCACAGTTCCTTGACGGATATCCAAACGATGGATCATGTATGGTAGATCCTGATACAAAGAAAGTACTTGACTATAATACATCAGATACAGCAGTTAAATATTTCAAGAAGCTCAATGAAGAGTATCAGAAGGGAATTGTAGATCCTGAGTCATTCACACAGACATATGATGAATATATCTCTAAGCTTTCTACAGGACGTGTACTTGGAATGATTGACCAGTGGTGGGATTTCGCATACACAGCAGGTGATGCAATTAAACAGGCAGGTCTTGATGAGCAGGGATGCGATTACATTCCGGTACCTGTAACAATTGACGGCCGTGACAATCAGTGGCACAATGCAGGCGGCGCTTTCAACGAGTCAACAGGTCTTGCTGTTACAACATCCTGTGATGATGTAGATGCGGCCATGAAGTTTGTAAATGATCTTCTTGATCAGGATATCCACAATCTCAGATTCTGGGGTGTCAAGGGTACTGACTATGAAGTAGATGAGAATGGCGAGTTTTACAAAACAGCAGATGAGAGAAAACAGGCTTCTGATACAGCATACAAGGCCTCTCATTCATGCTCATACTCATACTTCCCACAGTACAGTGGAACAAGTGATGATGGAATTAATGCCAACAAACCTGATGGACAGGCAAGAGAGTTCTATGATGGTCTTAACAAGGATGTACAAGAGGCTTTCGATGCCTATGGTGTTAAGACATACGTTGAAATGCTTGGAACAAACAATGCACCTGGAGATTGGTATCCGATGTGGTCATACTCTAACAACTTTAACACAAGCACTCCTGGTGGAGTAGCCTGGACAAAGATTGGCGAAGTTAAGCATGAGCAGCTTCCACAGGTTGTTATGGCAAAAAACTTTGACAAAGCATGGAATACATACATGGATAAATACAATGCATGTAATCCACAGGATTTCCTGGATGAATTACAGACTGAGCTTGATAAAAGATTAGAGCAGGCTGCTAAGTTTAAATAAAGCTTAAATGAAATTTAAGGCAGGCAGATGTAATAGCGTTTTATCTGCCTGCTGCCTTTAAGGAGTGTTGTCATGTCATTAACGAGAGAAAATAAAAAAGAAAAGGTTAGAAAACCTAGAACAAAAATTACATGGAAAGAAGTCAAACGCCAGAAAGTGCTGCTGTTCTGGGCAGCAATAATGGTGGCATATGGAGTCGTATTCTATTATCTGCCGCTTGCTGGCTGGGCAATGGCATTTCAGGATTACAAACCAAGACTTGGTATATTTCATTCTGCATTTGTTGGATTGGACAAATTCAAGATGCTGTTCTCGGATATGACATTTATCCGTGTTATAAGAAATACACTCGCAATGGGCGTTATCAATCTGGTTGTAACTTTTGTCACAGCCATAGCATTTGCAATCTTACTTAATGAGATTGCATCAAAGGGTGGAAAGAAAGTAGTACAGACTATATCATATCTTCCACATTTCCTTTCATGGATCATTGTAACAGGTATTTTACACGATATGCTTTCAGGAACAGGTATTGTAAATGAGTTCCTTGTAAATATGCATATTATAGACCAACCGATAAACTTTTTCGCACATACGGGATATTTCTGGCCGATAGTGGCATTTGCCAATGTATGGAAAGAAACAGGATGGAATGCAATCATATATCTTGCAGCCATTACATCAATAGATCCTTCACTTTACGAAGCAGCATCTATTGATGGAGCGGGACGCTGGGCAAAGATCAAGTACGTAACACTGCCGGGAATCAAACCAACTATCATAATCCTTCTTCTTATGAATGTAGGTAATGTTTTAAATGCAGGATTTGAGATACAGTATCTCTTAGGAAACGGTCTGATACAGAAAGTATCACAGACTATTGATATTTATGTACTTAAATGGGGCATAAGCCAGGGAGATTATGCAATAGGTACTGCAGCAGGTATATTCAAGAGTGTGGTAAGTATAATTCTTATATTTATTGCAAATAAAATTGCCAAACATAATGGTGAAGAGCAGTTGTTTTAAGGAGGTCTTGTACGATGGCAGATATAACAGCAGGCTCTGTAAAGAGCAAAAAGAAAAAGAAGATAAGTATATTTCCAATTGTAAATTGCATCATTATGGTATTGTTTTTGATCATAACGCTTTATCCGGTGCTTAATACACTTGCGATATCGCTTAATGATGGTACAGATGCATTAAGAGGTGGAATTTACCTCTTACCAAGAAAGTTTACCTGGAAGAATTATATAACGGTTTTACAAAAAGATAATCTTATAACAGGAGCATACATTACTGTTGCCAGAACAATAATTGGAACAGTCTTAGCACTGGTGGCAAATGCAATCCTTGCTTTTATAGTCAGCAGAAAAAGATTTTTGTTCAAAAGAGGTTTATCCCTGTTTTGGGTTATCACAATGTATGTCAATGGTGGATTAATCCCTACCTTCCTCCTGTACAAGGGACTTGGGCTTACCAATAGTTTTTGGGTTTATGTAGTCCCTGGAATGGTCAGTGCGTTTAATATGCTCGTTATCAGGACCTATATGAATGGAATCCCTGACAGCTTAGAGGAGTCAGCGCAGCTTGACGGTGCAGGATATACCACCATTTTTCTGAAGATTTATTCCCCTCTCTGCAAACCGGTATATGCGACAGTAGCTTTATTCGTAGCAGTAGGACAGTGGAACTCATGGTTTGATGCAATGCTTTATAACCGTATGAGTACAAAGCTTACTACATTACAGTATGAGCTTATGAAGCTTCTTTCAGCTGTAACAAATCAGGGAGGATCAGCAGAAACATTGAAAAATGCTGTAGGTGCAGTTACACCTACCTCAGTTCGTGCCGCAGCAACAATTATAACAATGCTTCCGATCATATGTATTTACCCGTTTTTACAGAAATACTTTGTTACAGGACTTACACTTGGTGGAGTTAAAGAATAAATATTTTTTTACAGGATGCCCGGCAGGATAACTGCCGGGTGTTTTTGTGTAAATGTTTATTTGAAAGGAGAATTTTCTTCAAATCAGGAGCAAAATGAGAAAAAATAAGCTTAAGGCAGATTGGCCCGCGTGCCGTATATCGTATTGCTGATGACAGGATGTATGAAAACAAGCGCAAATCAAAGATCGGAAGACAATAATCACCAATTTTTATGATAAAAATATTTACATTATCGTAATATATGATAAAATATTTCTAATACGAAACACAATGGCTACATAAACAATAGGATATATGGAGGAAGTTATGGACGATAACAATTATATGAACAATGACAACCGGTCGTCAGGCACACCGGACAATACAGATGTCTTCGGTCAGTCTTCAGGAACAGCAAATGGCTCAGACACATACAGCCAGCCGCAGGACACATACAGTCAGCCGACAGACACATATAATCAGTCTGTATCCCAGCAGGAAAGTGGGAATGCATATGCATATGGACAGTCATCAGACCAGACAGGCAGCACAGACGGATATGTCAATAATCCGGGCAGTGCATATGGTTATGCAAATCAGGGTACATACAATCAGAATCCAAATGCTCAGGGTACATACAATCAGAATCCAAATGCCCAGGGTACATACAACCAGAATCCAAATGCCCAGGGTACATACAACCAGAACACATATGCTCAGGGCTCATTTAATCAGTCAGCTTACGGACAGACACAGTATGGCCAGCAGCCAAACGGACAGGGTGGCTACAATCAGACCGCATACGGACAGACAGCCTACAATCAGCCACAGTATGGAGCTAATCCATACGACCAGCCGCCAAAGAACAGCAATGGCTTTGGTATAGCTTCTCTGGTACTTGGAATCGCATCTATTGTACTGTTTTGTACATGCATCAATTATGTGACAGCGCTGCTTGCTATCATTTTTGGTATTATACATATCATAAAAGGCAACAACAAGGTGTTTGGTATAGTTGGTATAGCAACAGCAGTTATCTCAGTTATAGTCAGCATCATATTCTGGGTTGTGGCAGGCTCAAATGTAAGCACAGATTTAGAAAAGGAGTTCATGAAGGGCTTTGACAATGGTTATGAGTATTATAATGATGACGATTCCTATGAGGATTACGATTATGATTATGATTCTTTTGATTATGACGATTTTGATTATCAGAATTTTGAGTATGATGGCATTTATTAGAGTTAATT
>ENA-UALT01000284-UALT01000284.1-human-gut-metagenome-genome-assembly--contig:-NODE-284-length-16615-cov-7.857126_pt1 | contig 16615 bp, 17 predicted proteins | sample MGYA00243704_ERZ654478 | MGnify/ENA primary metagenome ERZ654478 (study PRJEB26926, sample SAMN06164423) | human gut metagenome | biome: ENVO:00009003; feature: ENVO:2100002; material: ENVO:00002003...
AGATGTAGAGAGGTCTCGTGGGCTCGGAGATGTGTATAAGAGACAGAATACATACTGCTTGTGGAAGACAATGAACTGAACAGTGAAATTGCAGTGGAGATCCTCAATGAATATGGCTTCCTGGTTGACACTGCCGAAAATGGAGCAGAGGCAGTGGAAAAAGTTAAGAATTCAAAGCCGGGTAATTATGATCTGGTGCTGATGGATGTGCAGATGCCTGTAATGAATGGATATGAGGCCACGAAGCAGATCCGTGCGCTGGATAATCCGGCACTGGCGGGGATTACAATTCTTGCCATGACTGCCAATGCTTTTGATGAGGATAAAAAGGAAGCTCTGGAATGCGGTATGGACGGATTCGTATCCAAGCCAATCGTTATTGAGGAACTGATTAGCATTCTGCAGAAGAATCTGGATTAGGGGTCTGTGAAATCGTATATAGATAAAGCTGACGTTAGATAACGATACTTTTGAAAACACTGGAAAATCAAGGTTTTTCGAGCGACGGACAAGCAGGGTATTGTACTAAAAACTGAATACGACGCAGAAGCGGCGTTTCTTACTCTCTACATGGGAGAACAGGAACGCCGCTTTTTTCATGCCCTTTGTTACGCAGTAGGGGCAGAAAAAGCCTTGCTACAAGCGGTTTTCCGGGCGCGTATCTGGCGCGGAAAGGGATTTATACCTTATCCCCCGAAACCGCGCTTCTACTGCGTAACAAATCCAAAGCAAAGGAGCTATGAACTATGGCAGTTTTCAGAGTGGAACGAAACAAGGGCTATACCGTAATGAGCAACCACCACCTACGCAACAAGGAGCTTTCCCTAAAGGCAAAGGGGCTGTTGTCGCAAATGCTGTCACTCCCCGAAGATTGGGACTACACCTTGAAAGGCTTATCCCTTATCAACCGGGAGAAGATAGACGCTATCCGCGAAGCCATTAAGGAACTTGAACGCGCCGGGTATATCGTCCGTTCAAGGGAGCGCGACGAGAAAGGACGCTTGCGGGGCGCGGACTATGTGATATTCGAGCAGCCGCAGCCGCCTACGCCGGATTTACCTACATTGGAAAATCCAACATTGGATAATCCAATGCAGGAAAAACCAACATTGGAAAAACCTACGTTGGAAAATCCAACGCAATTAAATAAAGATATACAAAGAACTGACTTACCAAAAAAAGAAAAATCAAATACAGATTTATCAAGTACCCATTCCATTCCTATCCTTTCCCCTAACCCCTCTCCTTGCAGAGAAGCGGCTGCGCCGCCGGAACGGAAAGGAACGGAAGCGGCAGCACAGAGCGCAGTTGATATATACCGGGAAATCATCAAGGACAATATCGACTACCACATTCTCAAACAGGACATGAAGTTTGACAGTGACAGGCTGGACGAGATTGTAGACCTCATGCTTGAAACCGTATGCACCGCCAGAAAGCGGGTACGGATTGCGGGGGACGACTACCCGGCAGAGCTTGTGAAGTCAAAGTTTATGAAACTAGACGGCGAGCATATCCGCTTTGTGCTTGACTGTATGCGGGAGAACACAACCAAAATCCGCAACATCAAGCAATATCTGAAAGCCGCCCTTTTCAACGCCCCGTCCACAATCGGCAACTACTACACTTCCCTTGTCGCCCATGACATGGCAAGCGGCGCACTGTCACCGAAAAAGCCGCAGTACGGCGACCCGGACTATTATTCATGCAATGAGGGCGAAAGCCTGTAACCACCCACAACCACAAAAGGAGGATTTTATTATGGCACAGAAAATGACAGGAGCATTGGTATTTGACGAGCGCACCGACCGTTACGACATCCGCTTTGACTTAAACAGCTACTACGGGGGCTTGCATTGCGGCGAGTGCTTTGACGTATTCGTGCGGGGCAAGTGGAAGCCGACCCGGATTGAGTACGGCGACAACTGGTATCTTGTGGGTATCAGAGCCGAGGACTTGAACGGGCTGCGGGTGCGTATCTGACCGCCGCCCCATAAAGAAACGCGAAAGGAGGACGCGACAAATTGCAGGACGAAGTAAACGAAAAGACCATAGCCCTTTACATCAAGACCGGGAAGCTGACCGCGCAGACGCTCCAAAAGGCAATGAAAGCCATACTGTCAAAGGGCAAAAAGCAGCTTGCAAAACCGCCACAGGGCAAGCAGAGCTTAAAGCAGCTTATGAAGCAGAACGCGGGCGTTTCCAACATTGAGATTACCGAGGGCAATATCAAAGCCTTTGAGAGTACGGCGAAAAAGTACGGTATCGACTTTGCGCTGAAAAAGGACGCGACGGAAAGCCCGCCCCGCTATCTGGTTTTCTTCAAGGGGCGGGACGCGGACGTACTGACCGCAGCCTTTAAGGAATTTTCCGCAAAAAAGCTGACACAGGAGAAAAAGCCCTCAATCCGAAAGCTGCTCTCTACCCTCAAAGAAGCTGCACAGGGCAGAAACGCGGAACGGGCAAAGGTCAAGAACAAGGACAGGGAGGTATCGCTATGAAGCCGGAAATCAAGAAGCTGCTTATCCTAAATCTCCCGTATCTGCTCTTTGTCTGGCTCTTTGATAAAGTGGGCGCGGCTGTCCGGCTCTCCCCCGGCGCGGACGCAAGCGCAAAGCTGCTACATCTTGGGGACGGTTTTACCGCCGCCTTTTCCAGTATCGCGCCGAGCTTCCACCCGGCAGACTTAGCTTTAGGCATTGCGGGGGCGGTCATTGTCCGGCTGATTATCTACACCAAAGGCAAGAACGCGAAGAAATACCGCCGCGGGACAGAATACGGTTCGGCGCGTTGGGGCGGGGCTGACGACATAAAGCCGTACACCGACCCGGTATTTGAGAACAATATCCCCTTAACGCAGACGGAACGGCTCACCATGAACAGCCGCCCGAAGCAGCCGAAATACGCAAGAAACAAAAATATCCTTGTAATCGGCGGTTCCGGCAGCGGCAAGACCCGGTTCTTTGTGAAACCGTCGCTCATGCAATGTACGTCAAAGGATTTTCCAACGTCGTATATCGTCACTGACCCGAAAGGAACACTGATTTTGGAAACCGGGAAAATGTTACAGCGGTACAAATACCGTATCAAAGTGCTAAATACGATTAACTTCAAAAAATCCATGAAATACAATCCCTTTGCCTATCTGCGGAGCGAAAAGGACATTTTGAAGTTAGTCAATACCATTATCGCCAACACCAAAGGCGACGGGGAAAAATCCGGCGAGGATTTCTGGGTGAAAGCGGAAAAGCTCTACTACACCGCGCTAATCGGCTACATCTGGTATGAAGCCCCGGAGGACGAGAAGAACTTCACGACGCTGCTTGAAATGATAAATGCGTCGGAAGCCCGCGAGGACGACGAGGATTTCCAGAACCCGGTTGACCTCATGTTTGAACGTCTGGAAGAAAAAGACCCGGAACATTTTGCAGTCAAGCAGTACAAAAAATACAAACTTGCGGCGGGCAAGACCGCAAAAAGCATACTTATCTCATGCGGCGCGAGGTTAGCCCCATTCGACATTAAGGAGCTGCGGGAGCTTATGGAAACCGACGAAATGGAGCTTGACACCATAGGCGACAGAAAGACCGCCCTTTTCGTCATCATCAGCGACACCGACGACACTTTTAACTTTGTCGTTTCAATCCTTTACACACAGCTATTCAACTTGCTTTGTGACAAGGCAGATGATGAATACGGCGGGCGGCTTCCCGTCCATGTTAGGTGCTTACTTGATGAATTTGCGAATATCGGGCAGATACCAAAGTTTGAAAAGCTCATTGCAACGATACGGAGCCGGGAAATATCCGCGTCAATCATCTTGCAGAGCCAGTCACAGCTAAAAGCCATTTACAAAGACAACGCCGATACCATAGTCGGCAACTGCGACACCACGCTTTTCTTGGGCGGCAAGGAGAAAACCACCCTTAAAGAAATATCGGAAATTTTAGGAAAAGAAACGATAGACAGCTTTAACACGTCCGAAACAAGGGGGCGGGAGCTTTCGCATGGGCTGAACTATCAGAAATTGGGAAAGCAGCTTATGACGGAAGATGAAATTGCAGTCATGGACGGAGGGAAATGTATCTTGCAGCTACGCGGGGTGCGCCCGTTCTTTTCGGACAAATTCGACATAACGAAGCACCCGAAATACAAGTACCTGTCCGACGCAGACCCGAAGAACGCCTTTGACATGGAAAAGCACCTTAAACGCCGCCCCGCCATTGTCAAGCCCGACGAGGTTTTTGACTATTACGAGATTGACGCAGCAGACTTACAGGAGGACGCAGACCATGAGGAAACGTAGCGCAGAGGAAAAACAAAAGCAGCTTGAACGGTTTTTAATGAATGTTGCGGAAGCCGCCGACGCTGCATTATGGGAGTATTGGCGGGAAAAGGAAGCGGAACACCGCCGTTTTGCAACGGAGTATGTCACGCGCCGGGGGCTTATCCCGCAACAGTGACAGCATGGCAGACCGCCGGGGGACAGGGGAAGCTACACTTCCCCTACGCTGCCTTGCGGCAGCTACCCCTTTGTGAACTTGCGGGAAGCGAACACCTTGCTACGCAAGCTATTCACTTCCCGCAAGTCTGAAAAAAACGTCCGGCAGCACAGCGGGACACAGAAAGGAGCGATTGAAGCAATCACATCTATCCATACCGGCTACATGATACGCGCCCCCACTTTCCGGCGCAGTACACAGCGGCAGGAGCCGCACCCCTTACAACTGAATACCGCCGCGCCGCAGAACTTACGCAGCGCGGGGACAGCCGCCTTTACCAGAGGGCGGTTTTTTTGTGCGGCGGCATATGCTGACCGCCTTTTGTCCGCTTGCCGGACAGCCGCAGACGCGGCAGAAAGGATATATTTATGGCATTTTTCAATAGCGCAGTAGACGTTTTGCAGACCCTTGTTGTAGCACTTGGAGCCGGGCTTGGTATCTGGGGCGTAATCAATCTGATGGAGGGCTACGGCAATGACAATCCGGGCGCAAAGAGCCAGGGCATGAAGCAGCTTATGGCGGGCGGCGGCGTTGCCCTTATCGGCATGACCCTTGTACCGCTGCTTTCCGGCTTGTTCGGTTAAGAAGCGCGGGTAAAGGCTTATGCAGAGCATACTTGACGCGATTAACGAATGGATAAAGGAAATCCTCATAGGAGCCATAAACGGTAATCTGTCAACTATGTTCGGGGACGTAAACGAAAAAGTCGGCACTATCGCCGCAGAGGTAGGGCAGACCCCGCAAGGGTGGAACGCAAATATATTCTCCATGATACAGACCCTTAGTGAAAATGTAATCGTACCCATTGCGGGGCTTGTCATTACCTACGTCCTATGCTATGAGCTTATCAGCATGGTAACGGAAAAGAACAATATGCACGACGTTGACACTTCCATGTTCTTCAAGTGGGTGTTCAAGGCGTTTGTGGCAGTCTACCTTGTGACGCACACCTTTGACATTACTATGGCGGTGTTCGATATGGCGCAGCACGTTGTTTCCGGCGCGGCGGGGGTAATCGGCGGCAGCACAGAGATTGATGTTGCCGCCGCCCTTGCTTCCATGCAGAGCGGGCTTGACGCTATGGAAATCCCCGAACTGCTCTTACTTGTCATGGAAACAAGCCTTGTGAGCTTGTGCATGAAAATCATGTCCGTACTGATAACCGTTATCCTCTACGGGCGCATGATAGAAATTTACCTTTACTGTTCGGTATCGCCTATCCCGTTTGCAACTATGACGAACCGGGAATGGGGGCAGATAGGAAACAACTACCTAAAATCCCTGTTCGCTATCGGTTTTCAAGGCTTCCTCATTATGATATGCGTCGGCATTTACGCGGTTCTGGTAAACAACATGATAATAGCGGACAATCTGCACAGCGCGATATTCTCCCTTGCAGCCTATACCGTTATCCTCTGTTTCTCCCTGTTCAAATCCGGCGCACTGGCGAAGTCGATATTCTCCGCGCATTAGCGGCGTGTCAAGGGCAGGGTGGAGATTTTCAGAGCGAAGCGGCGAAAATACGACCCGACCTTGACGCGGATAACCCCCATATAATACGGGCGGGCAAAGGGCATAGATTGACCTTTGCCTTGATTACCCTTATGGAAAATTACAGCAACACCAAACCCAGAGAAAGGAGGTTTTCACTTGGCGTATGTACCCGTACCCAAAGACTTATCCAAAGTCAAGACAAAAGTAGCTTTCAACCTTACCAAACGGCAGATTGTATGTTTTGCGGCGGCTCTCCTGTTCGGCTTGCCGCTTTTCTTTCTGCTCAAAGACAGCACAGGCACAAGCCTTGCGTCTATGGCTATGATTGCCGTCATGCTGCCCTGTTTCCTCTTTGCCATGTATGAGAAGCATGGACAGCCCCTTGAAGTGGTGGTGAAGAACATCATACGGACAAAATTCATAGCCCCCAAAGAACGACCATACAGGACAGACAACTTTTATTCCGTCTTAGAACGGCAGAGAAAACTTGAAAAGGAGGTATCAGCGATTGCAAAAGGAAACACGAAGAAACAGCGCGGCGGGAAGCACAAAGCCTAACCCGCCCCGCAAGCTCACCCGCGCCGAGAAAAAGCAGATTGCGGAAATCATCAGACAGGCAAAGGGCGACGGGAAAGCCCACACCGCGCAGCAGACAATCCCCTATATCCAGATGTACCCGGACGGTATCTGCAAGGTTACGGGACGGAAATACTCAAAGACCGTCGCCTTTGAAGATATTAACTATCAGCTTGCACAGGCAGACGACAAGACCGCCATTTTTGAGAACTGGTGCGACTTCCTCAACTACTTTGACGCTTCCGTTTCGGTGCAGCTTTCTTTCATCAATCAAGGGACGCAGCGCGGCGAAGCGGAAAAGGCGGTCAATATCCCGGCACAGGAGGACGCTTTCAATTCTATCCGCACAGAATACCGGGATATGCTGAAAAACCAGCTTGCAAAGGGCAACAACGGGCTTGTCAAAGCAAAATATATCACCTTTGCCATTGAAGCCGACAGTCTGGGCGCGGCGAAATCCCGCCTTGCCCGTATCGAAACGGACGTACTCAACAACTTTAAGCTCTTGGGCGTGTCTGCCCGCCCCATGACAGGCTATGAACGCCTTAAAATGCTGCATGGCATTTTCCACCCGGAGGGCGGGCAGTTTGCCTTTGATTTTTCATGGCTTGCCCCGTCCGGGCTTTCCACAAAGGACTTTATCGCCCCGTCCTCTTTCCGTTTTGGCGAGGGGCGTTATTTCCGCATGGGGCGCAAAATCGGCGCGGTTTCATTCCTTGAAATCCTTGCGCCGGAATTAAACGACCGTATCTTATCTGACATTCTGGACTTGGAAACGGGCGTTATCGTCAATCTGCATATCCACAGTATCGACCAGACCGAAGCCATAAAGACAATCAAGCGCAAGATTACCGACCTTGACAAAATGAAAATCGAGGAACAGAAGAAAGCGGTACGCAGCGGCTATGACATGGATATTATACCGTCCGACCTTGCCACTTTCGGCAGCGAAGCGAAGAATCTCTTACAGGACTTGCAGAGCCGGAATGAAAGAATGTTCCTCTTGACGTTCCTTGTGGTGAACATGGCGGACACGAAGCGGAAACTGGAAAATGACGTATTCGCGGCGGCGGGCATTGCACAGAAGAACAACTGCGCCTTAACCCGCCTTGACTACCAACAGGAAGCGGGGCTTATGTCCTCTGTACCGCTTGGGGAGAACCTTATCCCCATTCAAAGAGGGCTTACCACGTCAAGCACCGCTATCTTTATCCCCTTTATCACACAGGAGCTTTTCCAGACGGGCGCGGCTTTGTACTACGGCTTAAACGCCCTTAGTAACAACATGATACTCTGCGACCGCAAGCAGCTAAAGAACCCCAACGGCTTAATCTTGGGTACGCCGGGAAGCGGGAAATCCTTTGCCGCCAAACGGGAAATGACAAACGCTTTCCTCATTACCGACGACGACATAATTATCTGCGACCCGGAAGCAGAGTATTTTTCCCTTGTGCAGCGGCTTGACGGGCAAGTGATACGCTTATCCCCTACGGGCAAGGGCATTGACGGGAAGCCCCAGTATGTGAACCCTATGGATATTAACCTCAATTACAGCGAGGACGACAGCCCCCTTGCGCTGAAATCCGACTTTATCCTCTCCCTCTGCGAGCTTGTCATAGGCGGCAAGGAGGGCTTGCAGCCCGTCGATAAGACCGTCATTGACCGCGCCGTTAGGAACGTGTACCGCCCTTTCCTTGCAGACCCCGACCCGGAGAAAATGCCTATCTTGGGCGACCTCTACAACGAGCTTTTGAAGCAGCCGGAGCCGGAAGCGGCGCGTATTGCGGCGGCGTTGGAGCTGTATGTTTCCGGGAGCCTTAACGTATTCAACCACCGTACCAACGTGGAGCTGAACAACCGCCTTGTCTGCTTTGACATCAAGCAGCTTGGGAAGCAGCTCAAAAAGTTAGGTATGCTCATTGTGCAGGACCAGGTATGGAACCGCGTCACCGTCAACCGGGCAGAAAGGAAATCCACCCGGTATTTTATGGACGAATTTCATCTTCTCTTGAAAGAGGAACAGACCGCCGCCTATTCCGTTGAAATCTGGAAGCGTTTCAGAAAATGGGGCGGCATACCCACAGCCATTACGCAGAATGTCAAGGATTTGCTTGCTTCCCGCGAAGTGGAGAATATCTTTGAAAACTCTGATTTTGTCCTCATGCTCAATCAGGCGGCGGGCGACCGGGCTATCCTTGCGAAGCAGCTCAACATCTCCCCGCAGCAGATGAAATATGTCACCCACACCGAAGCGGGCGAGGGGCTTATCTTCTACGGGAACGTGGTGCTGCCCTTTGTAGACCGCTTCCCGAAAGACACCGAGCTTTACCGGGTAATGACGACGAAGCCGGAGGAAGTGGGCGAAGCATGAACGGGCTGAAAACTGACACCATCATCAACCGGGACGCGCTCTATGCCTTGCGGGAGCTTCCAGAGGAAAGCGTACACTGTTGCGTCACAAGCCCGCCCTACTATGCGCTTAGGGATTATGGGCTTGATATGCAGATTGGGCGGGAGGACACGCCGGAGCAGTACATTGACAGGCTGACCGAGGTTTTCCGCGAGCTGCGCCGGGTACTGCGTTCTGACGGTACGCTCTGGCTGAATATCGCGGACACCTACTGCGGCACAGGGAACAAGGGCTACCATGCAGACCCGAAGAACCCGAAAGGCAGAAACGGACAGCAGATTGCAAAAAACAACCGCGTTTCCGGCTGCAAACAAAAGGACTTAATCGGTATCCCTTGGCTTTTAGCTTTTGCCCTACGCGCTGACGGGTGGTATTTACGGAGCGACATTATCTGGCAGAAAGAAAACCCCATGCCGGAGAGCGTGAAAGACCGCCCTACCCGCTGCTATGAACATATCTTTCTGCTTACGAAGTCAAAGAAATATTTCTATGACGCAGCCGCCATAGCCGAGCCGTTAGCCCCCACAACGGCGGCGCGGTACCGCACCGGGCGCAGCGCGGGACAGAAATATGCGGACGAAGTACCCGGACAGGGGAAAGTACAGGGGCTTAACCGGGCGAGAAGCGGCAGCTACTACGACGAAGCCCTCATGCCGACCATGCGGAACAGGCGGGACGTGTGGCTTATCAATACCGTACCCTACAAGGGCGGGCATTTCGCCGCGTTCCCGCCAAAACTTGCCGAAACCTGTATCAAGGCGGGCTGTCCGAAAGGCGGCGTTGTGCTTGACCCCTTTTTCGGCAGCGGCACGACGGGAGCAGCCGCAAGGCAGCTTGACAGGCATTATATAGGCATTGAGATAAACGCCGAGTATTGCGCCCTTGCAAGGGCGCGGATTGGAGGGACAGAAAAATAAAACAGTATCGAGCGCGTGAGAAAGTCACGCAGAAAATGACCCGCGAGGGAGCTGTCGAGGTAAACGCCGCCACCGGGAAAAAGAAACGTATCAGCAAGCGGATAAGGGACGCGGACTTTGCAAAGACCGAAGCACCGCAGCCGCCGGAACAGGCAGCGCAGACCATACCGGGCGGCGCAGCTCCCGCGCCCACAGCCGCCGCGCCGCCGCTTCCCCATGCGCCGGGGGCAGAACGGGAACAGGACACCGCCGCAGCCGAGCGCGTCTTGGAGCGTATCGACGGGGCGCGTACCAGAAAGGCGAGCAAAAAGGCGGCGAGGAAAGCACAGGCAGAAGCCACAGCAAAAGAAAAATCTTCCCGCTTGCAGTTTACCGACGAGGAACGGGCAACGCCGGAGCTTGAAAGGTATATCCGAAAATCGGACAAAGCAGCCGACCGTCTGGACGCGGCAAAGGCGGCTATCCCCAAAGAAAAGAAACTTGTACGGGAGCGCACCTTTGATGAAGCCACCGGGAAAGGCAAGACCCGCCTACATTTTGAGGAACAGGAAAAGCCCATAGGAAGGAATAAGCCCCACAATAACCCGCTATCCCGCCCCGCACAGGAAGCGGGTATTTTCGTCCACAACAAGATACATTCCGTTGAAAAGGACAATTCCGGCGTTGAGGGGGCGCACAAATCCGAAGAACTGGCAGAGCGCGGCGCAAAGTACGGGGCGCGGAAAGTCAAGGAGGGCTACCACAGCCACAAGCTCAAACCCTACCGGGCGGCGGCAAAGGCAGAGAAAGCGGCGTTCAAGGCGAATGTGGATTTCCAGTACCATAAATCCCTACATGACAATCCGCAGATTGCGGGCAATCCCCTTTCCCGCTTCATGCAGAAGCAGCAAATCAAGCGGCAGTATGCAAAGTCGGCAAGGAAAGGCGGCGCAAAAACGGCGCAGAAAGCCGCAGAGAACACCCGCAAGGCGGCAAAAAAGACCGCCGAGGAAACAAAAAAGGCAATCGCTTTTGTAGGGCGGCACCCGGCGGGCGTATGTATCGCCGTTGCCGCGCTGCTCTTATTCATCATGGTATCGGCGGGGCTTTCCTCTTGCGGCTCCATGTTCTCCGGCTTGATGAACGGCATACTTGGGACTTCCTACACGTCGGAGGACAGCGACCTTGTGGCGACGGAAAATAATTACGCCGCAAAGGAAAACGAGCTTCAGCAGCAGATTGACAATATCGAAAGCACCCACCCCGGCTATGACGAATACCGCTATGACCTTGACAGTATCGGGCATAACCCCCATGAGTTAGCGTCCTACCTCACCGCCCTTTTACAGACCTACACCCCGCAGAGCGCACAGGCAGAACTAAACCGCGTCTTTGCCATGCAGTACACTTTGACGCTGACGGAAGAAACGGAAATCCGCTACCGCACAGAAACAAGCACAGACCCGGAAACAGGGGAAACGACCAGCGAGGAAGTACCCTACGAGTACCATATCCTCAACGTGAAGCTGACGAACAAGCCCATTTCCGAGATTGCGGAGGAACTTCTAACGCCACAGCAGCTTGAAATGTACCGCGTCTATCTGGAAACAAGCGGAAACAAGCCGCTGATTTTCGGCGGCGGCTCCCCCGATATGGGCGCGTCCGAGGATTTAAGCGGCGTACAGCTTGTAAACGGCACACGCCCCGGCAACACCGCCGTTGTAGACCTTGCGAAGCGGCAAGTCGGCAACGTAGGCGGGCGACCCTTTTGGAGCTGGTACGGATTTAACAGCCGCGTGGAATGGTGCGCCTGTTTTGTTTCATGGTGCTACAATCAAGCCGGGAAAAGCGAGCCGCGCTTTGCCGGGTGCCAGTCACAGGGCGTACCCTGGTTCCAGTCACGCGGGCAATGGGGCGCGAGGGGCTATGAGAATATCGCCCCCGGCGACGCTATCTTTTTCGACTGGGACGGGGACGGGAGCGCAGACCATGTAGGGCTTGTTATCGGGACGGACGGGGAGCGCGTCTATACCGTCGAGGGCAATTCCGGCGACGCCTGCAAGATAAAGAGCTACCCCGTCAATTACTCCTGTATCAAGGGCTACGGCTTAATGAATTGGAACTGACAACAAAAAAATGAAAATCTGAAAGGAGAAATTTATTGATGGCTATGAACAAAATTGAACGTATCGACAAGGAGATTGCAAAGACCCGCGAGAAAATCACCGAGTACCAGAATAAATTAAGGGGGCTTGAAGCGCAGAAAACCGAAGCGGAAAACCTGCAAATCGTACAGCTTGTGCGCTCCATGCGCCTTTCCCCGCATGAGCTTTCCGCTATGCTTTCCGGGGGCGGTATTCCGGGCATGGAAGCCGCGCCGGGCTACCCCGCAGAACCCGCAGACCACGACACCGAAGAAATGGAGGACACCGAGAATGAATAAGAAAATCCTTAGAACACTGACCGCACTTTGCGCCGCCCTTATGCTTTCGGGCGGCTTTTCCGTCACCGCTTTTGCACAGACCCCGGAGGGAGAGGACGACACCAACGACAGCGGCGTTGTCTACGAGGAACCCCAAAAGGAAGAACCCCTTACCCCGGACGGGAACGCGACCCTTGTAGACGATTTCGGCGGCAACAAGCAGCTTATCACCGTAACGACCAAAAACGGCAATTACTTTTATATCCTCATTGACCGGGACGACGAGGGCGAGAACACCGTACATTTCCTTAATCAAGTGGACGAAGCCGACCTCTTAGCACTTATGGAGGACGGAAGCACCGAAGCAGCCCCGCCCGCCGTTTGCAGTTGCACCGAAAAATGCGAAGCCGGAAAGGTAAATGTGAGCTGCCCCGTCTGCAAGGACAACATGACCGCTTGCAGCGGCAAGGAAGCGGAGCCGGAAACCGAGAAACCAACAGAGCAGCCCAAAGAGAAAGGCAATACAGGCGGGCTTGTGCTTTTCCTTGTCGTGGCACTTCTTGGCGGCGGGGGCGCGTTCTATTATTTTAAGTTTATGAAGCCGAAGCAAAACGTCAAGGGCGGCACCGACCTTGAAGATTTCGATTTTGACGACTACGACGAGGACGAGCCGGACGAGGGGGACGGGCTTTCTGATGAAGAACAGGAGGACGAGGAAGCATGACCCTGTTTACCGACAATCCCTTTGAAAAGATGATGATACAAAGACCGGGCGGGCGGCGTGACAATGCGCCGCCCGTTCCCCATTCCCCGGCTTGCGCTTCCTGTCCGTACAAAGGGCAGCTCCCTTGTGTGGGCTACTGTCTGAAACAGGTACAGGAGAAAAAGGCAAGTGAGCCGGAACGCTGAAAATGGACTTTTAATTTTCGTTTGCAACATCTATGAGATTTTCGTAATGCAAAAGTGTTATGTTATTTTCATTTTGCAGTTGGAGCTTTCTATCACGAATATTCTCAAAATCTTTACGGAGTCCGGCTATCACAGCATAGTAGATTTGATAAGGGCAATATTTGTATAATTGTCTGGGTAACTTTGTATTGGAGAATGAGTGCTTTTCCAATTCTGCTACAATTACATTCCAATTTGCAGCAATATACATTTGCCAATCCCTAACCTGTTCAATCCCTTTATTGATTACTTCCCCGAAACGAGTACCTTTTTCTTTTGTTATCCGCCCGTTGGGAGCTTCTAATTCCACAAAGACAAATTGATAACCGTCTGAACTATTACCTATGAGCAGATAATCAGCCACATAAGCCGACCCGATTTTGAACTCTGGAAAGATATAATTATCGTCATGGTGTCCTGTTCTGTAATAATGCCGTAATAAGCCAAACAAATAATTCCATGCACGATTAGAAGCTATCCAATTTAGTATAGCTCTTTCTGTTGTATCGGAAGAAGTAATCAGTTGATAAAACTCTTTTGTCGTATCATATATAGGTGTGAACCTTGAATAATGGTTGTTGGGAAATAGCGAAGTAGCACACTCAATAAAGTAATCCATTTCTTTGTTTTTACCGCGCCTGTAATGCCCGCCACGTTTTTTATTCATTGCTTCTTCCTGTTCATCAGTAGGAGCAAAAACATCGAAAGTATGTATTGATTTCATATTGTCACCTGTTTCTTATAGTAATGCTTAAAGTATAAACCAATTTCAAACCTAAAACAACCGAAAGGAGAACAGAAAATGAAACTGATTATTGCAGAAAAGCCGAGCGTGGCGCAGACTATCGCCGCCGCGCTTGGCATTAAGGGGAAACAGGACGGGTATATCGAGGGCGGCGGCTACCTCATTTCATGGTGCGTCGGGCATTTGGTACAGCTTGCGGAAGCTGCCGCCTACGGGGAGCAATATAAAAAATGGAGTTTTGAGAGCTTACCCATTCTGCCGGAGGAATGGCAGTACGCCGTTGACCCGGACAAGGGGAAGCAATTCAAAACCCTAAAAGAGCTTATGCACCGCGCCGACGTTTCCGAAGTGGTAAATGCGTGTGACGCGGGGCGCGAGGGAGAATTGATTTTCCGCTTTGTCTACGAAGCGGCGGGCTGCAAGAAGCCCATGCGCCGCTTGTGGATTTCCTCAATGGAGGACGGGGCGATTAAGGCGGGCTTTGCTTCCCTCAAAGACGGGCGGGACTATGGCGCGCTCTTTGCGTCCGCCCTCTGCCGCGCAAAGGCTGACTGGCTTATCGGCATTAACGCCACCCGGCTTTTCTCCTGCCTGTATGGAAAGACCTTGAACGTGGGGCGCGTCCAGACCCCGACCTTAAAAATGCTCACCGACCGGGACGCGGCTATCTCCCATTTCCAGAAAGAAAAATATTATCATGTGCGCCTTGATTTATCCGGCGCGGAAGCGGCAAGCGGGAGGATTTCCGACAAGGCAGAAGCCGACGCGCTGAAAGGGGCTTGCGAAGCGGAAACGGCGGTATGCGTTTCCCTCACCAGAGAGAAGAAAACCGCAGCCCCGCCGAAGCTCTTTGACCTTACCTCTTTGCAGCGGGAAGCGAACCGCATTTTCGGCTACACCGCGAAGCAGACCCTTGACCTTGCACAATCCCTTTATGAAAAGCGGCTCCTTACTTATCCGAGGACGGACAGCAGCTTTCTTACTGACGACATGGGCGGCACCGCAGCGGGCATTATCGCGCTGCTTTGCGAAAAACTCCCCTTTATGGCGGGCGCGGACTTCACGCCGGAGGTTGTAAAGGTATTAGACAGTAAAAAAGTATCAGACCACCACGCAATCATTCCCACTATGGAGCTTGCAAAGGCTGACCCGGACGCGCTGCCGGAAAGCGAGAAGAATATCCTTACCCTTGCGGGGGCGCGTCTGCTTTTTGCCACCGCCGAGCCGCATATTTATGAAGCGGTTACGGCGGTTTTCTCATGCGCCGGGACAGACTTCACCGCAAGGGGAAAGACCGTACTTGCGGAGGGTTGGAAAGAGCTTGAACGCAGATACCGGGCGACGCTGAAAGATAAGCCCGAAGCGGAGGACGGGGAAAATGCAGACGTGACGCTGCCGAAGCTTTCCGAGGGACAGGGCTTTCCTAACCCCGCCGCAAAAGTAACGGAGCATACCACAACGCCGCCGAAGCCCCACAGCGAAGCAAGCCTTTTGTCGGCTATGGAACGCGCCGGGAACGGGGACACCGACCCGGACGCGGAACGCCGGGGGCTTGGCACTCCCGCCACCCGCGCCGCCGTCATTGAAAAACTGGTAAAGGGCGGCTTTGCGGAGCGCAAGGGGAAGCAGCTTATCCCTACCAAAAACGGGAACAGCCTTATCTGTATTCTGCCGGATATACTCACTTCCCCACAGCTTACCGCAGAATGGGAAAACAATCTGACGCAGATAGCAAAGGGAGCCGCAGACCCCGGCGAATTTCTGTCCGGCATTGAAGCTATGGCGCGGGAGCTTGTGCAGACACACGCCGCAGCACTGGACGGGAAAAAGGATTTGTTCCGGGAGGAAAAGCCCTCTGTCGGCAAATGCCCCCGTTGCGGTTCCCCCGTCCATGAGGGGAAGAAAAACTATTATTGCAGCAACAAAGAATGTGCCTTTGTCATGTGGAAGAATGACCGCTTTTTCGAGGAACGCAAGACCGCTTTTTCCGCGAAGATTGCCGCCGCGCTCCTTAAATCCGGCAAGGCGAATGTGAAGAAGCTCTACTCCCCGAAAACAGGCAAGACCTACGACGGAACTATCGTTCTGGCTGACACTGGCGGGAAATACGTCAACTACCGTATCGAAGTGCAGAAGAACTAAAAACTTGAATAGCAAGCATAGGAAGCGGGTACCCACTTCCGTAAATCCCCGTTGCGACGCTGACGCGCCGGACGGGGATTTTGCTTGTTGGGAAGTTTCCCAAACCCTCTTTTGCGGAGGGCTTCACCCTCTGAAAATCTTCAAAAAACTTTGGCAGAAATGCGGGTGTGCCGTAGTAGGCTATGCAGCCAAAAAATGCAGCTTATGACGCTGCCGCAGAGAAAGGAGGTTTTTCACTATGGCAAGTTTACGGGACACCGTAAAGGACTATCAAGACGAGCTTAGGGACGGTATCGCATGGGTGGCGTTCTGGAAACAGGGGCGTTCATGGAACGCGGAATATTTTCATCTTGATATGGACGATACGCTCTACCCGGAGGACAGGAGCCGGTTAGAGGAAATAAAAAGCATTGACCCCGCCGCCGTTATCTTAAACGGCTACTATCTGTCTCTTATACACATCTCCGAGCCCACGAGACC
>ENA-UALT01000326-UALT01000326.1-human-gut-metagenome-genome-assembly--contig:-NODE-326-length-15449-cov-7.016240_pt1 | contig 15449 bp, 18 predicted proteins | sample MGYA00243704_ERZ654478 | MGnify/ENA primary metagenome ERZ654478 (study PRJEB26926, sample SAMN06164423) | human gut metagenome | biome: ENVO:00009003; feature: ENVO:2100002; material: ENVO:00002003...
TATCGTCGGCAGCGTCAGATGTGTATAAGAGACAGCTATATATGTATCTCATCTGTGTTATTCAGACAGATGAAAAATGTGAAAGCCGAGAAAGGGAAATTAACGTAAATAAATAGTTGAAATACAACGAATAATAAAATAAGAGACTATGCTAAAAAAAGTGACGATTTTCATGATTACCTTGTTTGCGCTCTTATCCGGAACGGCTTCGGCTCAAGAGTTTGCGGTGAAGAGTAATCTGTTGTACGATGCAACTTCTACGATAAACTTGGGAGTAGAATATGGGTTGTCTCCTCGCTGGACGTTGGAGGTGTCCGGCAACTATAATGCGTGGACTTTTTCTGATAATAAGAAAATGAAGCTCTGGATGCTTCAGCCCGGAGTTCGTTATTGGACATGCAGCCGTTTCGCCGGACATTTCTGGGAAGCCCACTTGCTTGGAGGCGAATACAACTACGGCGGTATGCTTCCTTTCGGCATAAAGCCCTCCGCGTCGGGATTGGGCAGTAAGCGCTATCAGGGCTGGCTGGCGGGAGCAGGAGTGGGCTACGGTTACAGTTGGGTGCTGGGCAAGCGCTGGAATTTGGAAGCTACCCTCGGAGTGGGCTATGTGCATTTCAGCTACGACCGTTTCGAGTGCAAGACGTGCGGTGACAAGCTGGGCAGTGGGAATAAGAACTACTTCGGCCCTACTAAGGCTGCCGTTTCCCTTATCTATATTATAAAGTAACGAAAGAAGAAATAAAGATATGAAGTGTAGTGTGCTATTATGTGGCTTGCTGCTGATGCAGGCGGTTGGCCTGTCGGCTAAGGAGCAGGTGCGTTTATCGGCGGACGATGTAAAGATGGTTCGCAGTGAAGACAGCGTGCGCGTTTCGTTCAGGCTGAATGTAGGCGGGCTGGGCAGAGATTATGTGTTGAAAGTTACCCCGTTGTTGCGTGGCAAGGGCGGGCAGGAAGCATGCCTTCCGAAGTTGAACTACGGCAGCCGCCGGGCGCAGATAGTGGAGTGGCGCGAGGGCGGCATGAAAAAGACGCAGGCGGTTGCTCCTGCCTACAACAAGGCGGGCGAAGAACTGCTCTACACCCATACGCTCCCCTACAACGACTGGATGGAAGGCGCCTCCCTCCATTTGGAAGCGCAGAGCGAGGGCTGTTGCAGCAAAGAGACATTGCAGTCCCTGCGGTTGCTGGACAATGCGATGCTTGCCACCCCTGCCGAGCTGTTTGTTCCCGTAGTGCCCCGGTCGGAGCCTGTGATACCCGTTGTGGAGCAACTGGCGCAGGAAAACAAGTTCTTGGGTGTGTGGACGGGCAGCGTGGGCACAAAGGAGGACATCGACCGTTATAAAGACGAAGCCACTCTGGTGGTCTACTTCCCTGTGGGTAGCGTACGGGTGGTTCCGGAGTTCGAGAACAACCGCGCCCAATTGGACCATCTGCTCTCTGTTCTCGACAAGATAGCCGAAGACAAAAACTCCCGCATCGCCAAGATATTGGTAGTAGGTTCGGCCTCGCCCGACGGTTCTGCCGAGCTGAACGCCCGCATTGCCGCCAACCGGGCGCAGGTGTTGGTGGATTACATCACGAGCCGCACCCGGCTCTCACCTTCCTATTTCGAGGTGAAAAACGACCAAGAGTCGTGGAGATTTCTGCGCAGGCTCGTTGCAGACAGCGATATGGACTCCCGGCAGCAGGTGCTGCACATCATCGACACTGCTCCGGTGTGGGACGCCAAGAAGAAAGTGGGTCGCTTGGGACTTCTCATGAAGCTCAACGGTGGCAAGCCCTATCACTATATGAAGCAGCACTTCTTCCCGAAGCTTCGCAACGCGGGATACATCAAGGTGTTCTACGAGGCGCAGCCCGACCCCGAACTCCTGTCGCTCAACAAAGCCATCGACCTGCTGCAAGCCGAACAGTACGCCCAAGCGTTAGATAAAGCAAGACAGGTTTTCCGAAGCGGAACAGGTTCCGGCAGAATAGAAAGACAGGATAGAAAGACAGAATAAAAAGAGTTTTCAATAGGTATTATATACAATAACAATAATCATTTAAGTACTAATTTTTAAGATTAAAAAACAATGAAGAAGATTAAATTTTTAGCAGTGGCTCTTGCAGCCTTCACGATGTTCTCGTGCACTAACGATGAAGTAGAGAATTTAGGAAACAATGTTCCGGACGAGCAGGCGGTACTTACCATCAAGCTTAAAGGCGATGGAGATAATCAGGCGCAATCAAGAGCTGCGGGACCGGCTACCGATACAGAAGATGCTGTGATTAATAACTATCTTGTGTTCCTGTTCCGCGATGGTGGCGCTTTGGACTGTGCTCCCCATTACAGTGTTTCCGGTGCAGCTGCTACAATCAGCAATGGTACTACTGCCGCAAAGAAAGCGTATGTGGTGGCCAATACGGGCGCACTGGCTAACGGCCCTTTTAAAGATGTTAAAACGGAAAGCGACTTATTGGCGGCGGCAGGTAGCCTGATGGATAATACTAATAATGTTTCAACTCAGACGAAAACCAACCTTTGGATGTCGGGAGAGAGTGGTGTTACCTTTAACGGTACTACCGGTACTACTACAGTGACCTTAAGCTACGTAGCGGCAAAAATACAGCTTATCGTCAAGGATAAGCGTACGAATATGAGCGGTGGTACTATTCAGATTACAGACGACGAAGTTGTATTGCTGTTTGCAGGTAAGAGTGGAAAGTTCTTCGGAACCCAAAAGTCTGTACAAACTCACTTCTATACAGGAGATGACAGTTATAATAATCCCTTTAAAACGAATGTAACGAAATCTACGGCTCTGTCCGATCAGGTAACCACTCCTTTCACAGATAATGCAGGTGGCACTGTTTTCAACCACTTCTACACTTTCGGCAACGACGGTACGACTCAACCCACCATCCTTGCCATCAAGTCAACAAAGACTGTGGGCGGTACTTCTTCTCCTATCTTCTATCCCATTCTGTTTACAAAAACCGATGCGAAAGAGACCATCGAACCGGGCAAGTCCTATACAGTGACTGTTACCCTGAATGGTGATGTGGAAGCCGGTGCCGGCGGTGGTACTACCGACCCGGAAGCACCTGTTATCTCTTCTTCCATAGAAGTGACTGTGACTGCTGCTCAATGGGTTACCCAATCCGTCAGCAAAGAGTTTAACTAAAAATATCCGTAGAAGTTATTTTTATCTCTAACAAGAATGTGCAGAAAGGCGGGACGCCTCCCGCTCCCGCCTTTCATATTACAATATTTTCGTTTCACTATCAATACACCCACCCAATCATGCAGAAGAACAAATTCCGTAACTGCTTGCAAATACTGCCTGTACTGTTTCTTATGGCATTTGTATCTGCAAGCTGCATCAAGGACGACCTTTCGGGCTGTCCTTCTCCCCACGTCTCCGGACTTACCTTGCAGGTAAAGGTCTTCGACGCCGACGGCGGCACGCTTGGCAGCGAGACTATAAAGGACATCACGCTCTATGTTTTCGACAAAGACAAAAACTTGCTCGACACCCTCCACACCTCCCTTTCGGAACTTGTCACGCTGGACTATCCCGGACACGACGTCCTGAAACTGGTGGCATGGGGCAACGGCCGGCAAGGCAGCCAGACACTGCCCGCACTGCGGCAGGGCGACCACTTGGAGACGGCCTTCGTGTCGCTCATCCACCAACCCCAAACTCGGATAACCTACCCCGTAGCAGGCTCGCCCGACGACCTCTTCTACGGCACCATAGATATACAGACCTCCGCCGATGCGCTCTCCGCCACCGGCACCCTCTCCGACAAGGAACTTCCCCTGCGGCGCAAGGTCTCCGGCGTAGCCGTTACGGCGCGCCACCTCAAGGAGTACGTGGGAAGCTCCGACGGCGATTTCCACTACATCCTGCGCAAGACGGGCAACATGCTCGACTTCTACGGCCTGCCCAACGGCACCGATGTGAGCTACCGCCCCGAAGCCTCGTTCAACGACCGGGGAGATTTCGTCTCCTCCGTTTTCAACATCCTGCCCACCGAGGAGGAGCTCCGCATAGACATCTACCACCGGGGCGTGCTCCGGACGACCGTCATTTCCGACAGCAACGGCAAACCCCTGCGCGTGTCAGAAGGCCGCCTGCTCAACGTGCTTGTCGACTTCGACGGTGCTATCAGCGTAGAAGTCAAAGTCACCGACTGGGGCAAACAGGAGATATGGAAAGAGTTCTAACCCTGAGGACAGGACAAGAATGATAAGACAGAACAATAAGATACACTAAAAAAATACAGAGATATAAAATGAGAAAGATAAGAAATACGATGCCTTTCCTCCATGCGCTGCTTCTCTCCGCCTTGCTTCTGGCGGGATGCGTCCGCGAGGAGTTTCCGGGTGCAGGCTCTGTGGCAGAAGGAGAGCCTGCACGAATAGAGCTCAACCTGATTGTGCCGACCATGAGCAGCGGTTCTTCCACCCGCGCCCTGACTCCCGAACAGGAGAACAAGATTGAGAATTTGCGGGTGATGGTGTTCCGGGCAGACGGCTCGGTGGTGAGCAACGGTAAGTATGTAAGTTCCGGTTCTAAATTTACAATAGATAGCTATTCGGGCAGCAACTACACGCTCTTTTTCATTGCCAACGTCAGCAATGCGGAGATAGAGGCCAAGTTGCAATCCGCCACTTCTCTGCCGGAGGTGGAAGGCATTGTGACAACCGCCACCCAACTGGACTTCGGCATGAACACCACGCACCCCCTGATGATGACGGGAAAGCAGGAGAACGTGAACTTCGCTCCGGGCAACAGCACCTACGGCACTCCGGTTCAGCTTCATTTCATTGCCGCCAAAGTGACGCTGAAGGTGATGGATAAAACCCCTGGCGGCCAAGAGATAATCTTCATAGGCTGGGACGTGGAGAATGTTCCACTCCGCAGTTATCTGTTTTCGAATGCTACGGATATCAACCAGCCCGGCACTACCGCCGACAAAGATGATTACTGGCTGACAACGGATGCGGACTATCCGTTTGAGGTGGAGGACAAACCGAAGAAAACAGTCTCCCAAACACTCTATGTCTTTGAAAATCGCAGAGGAGGACGTGTGAACAGGTCCCTTCCTGGCGACAGGTATCAAGGGATGGCTTTTGACGACCAAGACCACCGCGGCAAAGCCTGGTTCAAGCCCGCACGTGCCACTGCCATCGTCATTAAGGCCATGCACAAGACCACATGGGAAACGAAGCAGGTAAAGGCGCATATCTACTTGGGAGCCGACAACCATAGCGACTACAACATAGAGCGTGGCAAGCACTACACCTTTACCGTAACGGTCAACGGGTTGAATGACATCAAAGTGGACTCGAATGTGGAGTATTATACGGGAGACTTTTCGGTGGATTTTGAAAAGAGAAACTTCGATGCACATCCCGATTTTTCTCCCATGCGCATCAATGCGGTGAAAGGAAAGATGACCATGGAAATTTTGGATGATGCCGGCAGAGCTTATAACGAACCGGGGTTCGATGCCACATGGCTTAAAATATCTCCTTTGGACTTGATGTGGCATCAGGTGAAGCAAGCGTCTCCCCATGATGAGTGGCAACAGCAGGTGGGCGAGGTAGGCAGTTTTGTACGTGCGAAATATATCCCCCACAAGAGTGTGAGGGAAAAGCTGGAGCAGCAAGGAATAACCGGCTGGAATCCTATTCCCACAGGGCAGGAGGATGACGATGTCATGGCATTTGCCGATGCCACCCATCGCATGTGTTATAAAATAACGGATATTCCGTTTACGGAAATCACTGCAACCAGTAAGATGCTGTATGTTTATGCGGATGAATATCTAAACAGGAAGGGTGATCGTGGTGCCAGCGTACAACTGACTTTCTACAAAGATGGAGGAGATCCGAATACGCCTGAAGTTAGGACTTTTCACTTTACGCAAATTCGTGGTGGTCATATTTATACTGAATATGTTAATGACCCCGGATTACTTATGATAAATGAGGATGGCACGCTTGGCACTGTCAAAAAACCGTTTTTTACTGAGAGAATTAAGGAGTGTGAACTCTACAGCTTATATCCGGGGGTATTAGACTTTAGAACCAGGAATCCGCGATGGGGCTTTTACGGTATGTTGCTCTATAACGGGCCTGATAAAAGCCGTAATGGTAAATTCCTGACAGAAAATGCCGTATATACCGATGTTCGGCGTGTGAACAATGAGGTTGTAGGTTTTGGTACGGCTTTTGACTCTTACCGTCCGATGTATGGGACTGGGGATCAACCCCTTCCCAAATATACAGGAGCGACTTCCGGTGCTCCTTATTATTATCCAGATGCATCTGCGAATATTTACCACCCCATTTACAAGACTTCTGCGGCACGATACTGCCACGAGAAGAACAGGGACTTAAACGGTGATGGAATGATTGATGCTTCGGAGAGCCATTGGTATCTACCATCGATAGATGAAATGAAGTTAATCTTTCTTTCCAGAGTCCTTGATCACGATATCCATGGTATTTTGAATCTTATGACTTCTACTGAAAAAGAAGCCGATTCTTATCTTTCTATCGGTTTATACGTTGATACTCAATATTACAGATTCGCTGAATACTTTAATGGCTCTCTTAGCAAGGATACTCAAACGTGGACTTATTGTGTCAGGAGATTATAATGACTAGAGTAATCGGAGGGTGCTTTAAGATCTTAAGCAACGGATTGTGATAAAATAAAAAACAGATAAATGAAACTATATATGAAGTTAATATTAGGAATTCTCGGACTGCTGATGACAACTGCAAATTATGCTCAAGATGTGTATGGTAATTCGATAGATGCTTCGGCTATCAATGGAGATCGTGGTAATCATCCACCGAAGACAACATCTGTAGACGGAACAAATTATGCTGAAGGTTCGGACGATAATCAAATAAATTTAGCCCATTGGGGTAATGCTCTGGCAGTTGGCAAGGGAATTGAGATTGAAACGTCAGACTCTTTTTCTGACAATTGGCTGGATGCTGCAAATACGTGTACAAATAGGGGATGGCGCTTGCCTACAGTAGCGGACTTCTGGTTGGTGTCCATGTTAAAGAAAGAGCTGGAACAGGACCCGTATTATTTTACTCCTTTTCTCAGAGGGAAGGCCAAGGAGCTTCCCTCTAATCCGGGAGACAGAGGTTGGCACTATTGGCTTGCTACTGAATTTCGTGGTATGGGACAATATTCCTATATGATGGTGTTTGATGATGATGGAGATGAAATGGTAATCAATGGTCTGTTAGGCTATGATGGCAGCAGCGGCAAGGCAGGAATAAAAAAAGGAACCTATGATCCTCCCTTTCAGATGCCGTTTCGTTGCGTCCGCGACCACAACTAATAAAAAAATAATTTCTTTCTTTCTTTTTAACCCCGGTTCTATGACCCTATACAGTCCCCTACGCCATTACCGCCGCTACCCCCGCCGTTCCCGCACGCCTCGTGCACTGCGCTGGTTTGCCGCCGTTGTGCTGTTGCTGCTGTCGCTCCTGCCGTTGTTTGCCGGATGCGCTTCGCAATCCGCAGAAACGGAGCGCGGTACGGCGCACTCCGAAGCGGCATTCACATTGCCCGACATCCCCCCGCTGCTCGTCACCTCCGAGGCGCGCGCTTCCTACTTGGCGGCATACTACTGGCAGGGCTTCAACTTCCGCGATACTGCGCTCATTTCCCGTCCGGAAGTCACCGAACAGGCGTTGGCCGATTTTCTGGATATCCTCTCGCGTGTTCCGTTGGCAGAAGCGCAGAGCAGCCTTACGGCAATGATGGATTCCGCCGCTGTGGACAGTGCCATGTACGCCCACTTCATGAAGTTGTCGGGGAAATACCTCTACGAGCCCAACTCGCCTTTCCGCAACGAGGAGTACTACATCCCTGTGCTGCGCCACGTCATTGCTTCGCCCCGTCTGGGCGAACCGGACAAGGCACGTCCCAGGTTCAGGCTGGACATGGCGTTGAAGAACCGTCCGGGCGACGTGGCGGCGGACTTCGCCTACACCCTTGCCAACGGCACTGTCGGCAGCCTCCGGCAGATAAAGTCAAGCTATACCCTGCTGTTCTTCAACTCGCCCGACTGCGAGGACTGCCGCCGCGTAAAGGATTACATGGCTGCTTCGGAGCACCTCGCCGGTATGACGGGAGAGGGTTCCGCCCGCCGTCCCCGGCTGGTTATCCTTGCCGTCTACCCCGATGAGGACGTGGAGCAGTGGCGTGCGGCGGCTTATCCGCCCTGCATGCTCAACGCCCGCGACGCCTCGCAGGCCATCAACCGCCACCGGCTCTACGACCTGAAAGCGGTTCCCTGTCTCTATCTGCTCGATGCCGACAAGCGGGTGCTGCTGAAAGACGTCACAGTGGAGCATGTGGAACTGTATTTGAGAGAGCATGCAAGAAATTGAATTTAGAAATGGAATTGTACATAGGGATAGAATTGAAATAAGATTATATATAGAATTTAGAAATAGCAATAGAATTAGAAATAAAATCTGATATGATTAGCATGAAAACCGAAAACATCCCCTTGTCAATGAAAGAAGGCAGTGCTTCTTATTTTTGTTTTGTTTGTTTGTTTATCCACCGGGGGATATGCTACGGGGCCGCTTACGGAAGCGTCTTGTTTTTAGCCGGCTTCGTAGCCGTTTTCGGTTTGCCCATATTGTTGATGGAGCTTTTTGAGAACCGTTTCAGGAAGCGTAACCGGGCGTCACTTGTCCGATAAATAGTAAATTTTTATGAAGAAACCCAAGAAAGAGACGCGTGACGTCATAGCCAAACATGTCCGTTGGACGGAAGCCTTGCGCGTAGTTCGCGCCTATCATCCCGAAGTCACCATTATTCTGCCGGAGGAGAAGATACAGATTCTTCCCGATGACGACGTGCGTGCCGCTATCGCTCCTATGGTGGGCGTCATCCGTCGTGCGCTCGATGCGGGGGTGGGGCAGTGGCATGGCTACACCGAGACATGCCGCGTCAGGCAGGTGCGGCTACTTCTCAGCCACTACTTCCATTATCACGAGGGCTGCATCGGTGCCGAGGAACTTGATCTGCTCATCGAAGACCTGCTCTATGTGCATAAGGCTTAGGGGGAGATATGTCAGGATGAGACTCCGTTATCATTTCGGTTCCCCCCCCGTATAATCATGTAAAAAAATACACTTTTCCGGACTTAACCCTTTGCTTGGTAAATGTTTACACTGTCATAACTGTAAATATTTACTTTTCTTGCGTTATTCTCATTTAATATCTTTGCCCAAGCATTGCAGATAAAAGGCCGCAAAGACCTTTGTGCAGTGTGTATAAATTTAAACAACTGACAAAGATAATGAATTCAGAAAATTATGCATCATCGTGCCGGAGAAAAACGGATGATCCGTTTACCGCAAACGCATCATCCGTTTGCCCCGGACACATCATCTGTTTGGGTGGAACGCATCATCCGTTTTTTTCCGCGTTGCCCGGTAGATATACGATAGTATATCTTATCTTCTTATTATTTATATTGTGTCGTCTTGTTGGTTGTAGGGGTGGCTATGAGGTATATTCAACTCGTTGATAACTAATGTACTAAGGTGGCTTGGAGGGTGGCTTTTTTGTGGTCGTAAAAATTAAGTGTCATATATATAACTTTTCATGGAGAATAATCTGTTAAAAAAGGGCTATGTCATGGTTTCTCGGGCATTGCTGCAAAAGGTTTGCGAGAAACAGGGTGCGGCGTGCTGTGATGAGGCTGCTTTTCTGCGGGTGCTGATAAATGTGAATTTCAAGCCGACTGTGGTGTTCTGTAACGGAGTGGAGCTGCAGTGTGCCCGCGGCGAGTCGGTCATCTCTTTCTTGGGCTGGGCCGATCTCTTCGGCTGGACAAGGGGGCGCACCCGGAATTTTTTCAAAAACTGTTGCCGTATGGGACTCATTGAGATGGTTTCGGACGACTGTCCCAGCCATATCCGCATACCCGGTTATGATGCATGGACAATGAAGCTGGCATCGGCTCCCAAACCGAAGGCTCCCGATGCCTTTGAGGAATCGTTGAAAGATTTTCTTGCCTATTACAGCCGCACCACGCACCTCCCCATAGAGAATGGCAGCTACGTGCGCAGCCTTTGGCGAAAGCTCTCCTCCGGCGAACGGCAACTCGCCTATAAGAAAGTGGAGGACTACTATTTCAGCCTGAACAACACGAACTACTGCTATCAGGTAGCCAAATATTTGGAGTATAGGATGTTTGAGAATGAATTCGCCGGTTTTAATTAATCCTTTTCATATTTATGTCCGAAATCCTAAATCCCCACGATGACGATCTTGAGTCGGTCATCTTGGGAGCTTGTCTCACCGAAACCACCGCTATGGTGCTTGTGGGCGACAAACTCTCTCCCGAAATGTTTTATGAGACGAAGTTTGGCGAAATCTACGCCGCTTTGCTCTCCATGTACCACTCCGGCAAAGCGATAGACCTCGTGACGGTGCGTGCCGAACTCGCTTCACGCGGCAAGCTGGAGGCGGTGGGTGGCGCCTACGAGCTGGTGCGCTTGGCAGGGCGCGTGGCGTCTTCCGCCCATTTGGAATACCATGCGCTCATCCTCCGGCAGATGTACATCAGGCGTGAGATGATTGCAGGGCTGCACACTCTGCTTGCCAGCGCTGCCGATGAGTCGGTGGACCTGAGCGATGCTTTGGCAGATCTGCACCGCCTTGCCGGACATCTGGAAAGCGGCGCTGTCTCCAACAACTGCCTGCGCGATATGGAACGCCTCATGCAGGACACCCTTGAGCAAATGGACAAGCGTGTGGAAAACAACCGGAACGGCATCACCGGTATTCCCACCGGACTGCGCGAGCTTGACAGGCTTACGGCGGGCTGGCAGCAGGGCGACCTGAACATCATCGCCGCCCGCCCCTCGGTGGGAAAGACTGCCTTTGCCCTGCATCTGGCACTGGCGGCAGGACGCGCCGGAAAGCATGTATTGGTGAACAGCCTTGAGATGCAAGGCGAAAGGCTGGGCGACCGTTGGCTCTGCGCCCAAGCGGCCAACGTGGATGCCGGACACCTCAAGACCGGACTGCTCGATGCCGGCGAACGGCAACAGGCATTGGAAGCCGCCCGGCTGCTGTCGGCCCTGCCTGTCTACGTGGACGACAATCCGAAGATGAGCATGGATCACATCCGTTCGTCCGCCCTGCTGCAAAAAAGCAAGGGACGCTGCGACCTCCTCATCATCGACTACCTGCAACTCTGCGAAATGAAGTCCGGACAGAAGAACCGTAACCGCGAACAGGAAGTGGCGGAAGCCAGCCGCAAAGCCAAACTCATTGCCAAAGAACTGGATATTCCCGTCATTCTGCTTTGCCAGTTGAACCGCGAGTGCGAAATGCGCGCCGACAAGCGCCCTGCTTTGAGCGACCTGCGCGAGAGCGGCGCCATAGAACAAGATGCCGATGTGGTGATGCTGCTCTATCGCCCCGCCCTCTACGGACTGACCTCCGAGCGCCGGAGCAAGTTCCCCTCCGAAGGACTGGGCATGGTGATCCTTGCCAAACACCGCAACGGCGAAACCGGCGATGTGTACTTCGGGCACAATCCCGCCATGACCAAAATAGGGGAGTATGTGCCGCCGACGGAATGGATGATGCGAAACGCGAAGTAAATATTAATCTTGCTACTCGATAGTATCTGTCATTCAACTACTGATTCGCATTAATAATTAATACCTGATATTTATCACCCTTTTTTTGAAAATAAACGACGAAATACTTGACTTTGCCTCGCTGATTTTGTATCTTTGTAATGTGCTTAAGAAAAGGAATAATCATTGATTATAGAGCGCCTTATCCCTCCTCTTACCCACTTTGTTTACGATAGTTCCGGCCGAACTTTTTCTTTTAAGATATATCTTTACGATTTTGAGATGTTTCTTTCAAACTCTGCTTCAGGCAGGGAGCGATTTTTATTGAACTTAAACCTTAACTTTTTATTTTATGGATGTACTTGTAGAGCGTTTCAAACGCCGTAAAATCGTGAGCGACAAGAACTCGCCCCAGTTGTATTATCTCCGTCAGAAGCCCAAAACCTGCGGTACGGTGGACGTCGATGTCCTCGCCGCCAATATCCAAAAGAATTGCGCCATGACAAAAGGCGACGTGAAGCACGTCATCGAAGCCCTTGTGGAGGAAATACAGACCAACCTTGCCAACGGCGACAAGGTGAAGCTGAACCTGCTCGGCACGCTTCACATGACTTTCCGCTGTCCCGGCGTGGAAAAGTCGGAGGATTGCACCGTCAGGAATATCTCCAAAGTGAACATACGCTTTGTCCCCGACAAGGAACTGAAGCTGGTGAACGGCAGCACCGCCGCCACCCGAAGCCCGGCCAATGTGGCCTTTGCACTGGACAAGCCTGCCGACGGCAGCTCTTCCGGCGGCAGTGGCAGCGAGAACCCCGGTGGTGGTGAGGAGACCGATCCTCTCGGATAAACCGTTCTCCGTTTGCTCTTTCTGATGAAGGGGAGTGTGTCCTGATCATTATTCGGATACACTCTCTGAATAATTCAAAACTCAAAACTCAAAAATTCAAATCACATGGCAGTAAAATCAACTTGGTGGGACAAACTCCTTAAAATTGTAATCGCAGTGGCATCGGCCGTTCTCGGCGCTTTTGGCGCACAGGCCATGCCCGCCTGATTCGTAGTTCTTAATTCACACTTCATACATCGTAATTCACATGCGATTCATCAACCTCATCGTTGTCCACTGTTCCGCCACCCGCTGCGACCGCAGCTATACGGAACATGACCTGACAACAGACCACCTGCGCCGGGGATTCTCCGGCGCAGGTTATCATTTTTATATCCGCAAGAACGGGGATATAAAAACACTCCGCCCCATCGGACAGCCCGGAGCGCACGTCAAAAACCACAATGCCGATTCTGTCGGCATCTGCTATGAAGGTGGGCTCGACGAAAGAGGGCATCCCGCCGATACCCGTACCGATTTTCAGAAACATTCCCTGCGGGTGCTCGTCATGCTGTTGCTGCGCGACTATCCCGGCAGCCGCCTTTGCGGGCACCGCGACCTCAGTCCCGACCTCGACTGCAACGGCGAAATAGAGCCCGAAGAGTGGATCAAGGCGTGCCCTTGCTTCGATGCGGCATCCATTCTTCAAGATTCTGTTCCTCCCAACCCCGCTTATCTGTGATTTCTTCTGCTTTTCTGTGTTTTTCCAGATTCTTTCCAGATTTGTCCGGTAGCTTTGTGATGTAATAAAAACAATAAAAAGTATGATGATTATGAAAAGAAAAATGTTTGCCATCGCTTGTGTGGCTATCGGTATGTGGAGTTGCAGCAACGACGATGTTCCTGCCACCGGAAATCCGGAAGATGACAAGGTGAGCGCCGAGGTGCGGGCTGCACTGCTCGAACGCTACCCGCATGCCACCGACGTGAAGTGGACTGTGAAAGGAGACTATGTGGTGGCGGACTTCAATCTGTCTGCTTCTTCTGCCGCAGGCGAATATGCCGCTTGGTTCGACAATGGAGGCCGATGGTATATGACAACAGACAGCGAAATCCTCTTTGAGCAACTGCCGGAAGAAGTGAAGGCTGCCTTCCGGGCGGGCGAATACTCCGCTTGGACCATCGACGAGGTGGAACGTGTGCAACGCAACGGCGCGGAAGAGGTCTACGTGATCGAAGTGAAAAACAAAGTGGATGGCGTAGAGACGGAAATAGATCTGTATTACTCGAAAGACGGCGTGCTGGTGAAGAAACTGGTGGATGCTGACAACGATTATGACTATGGCGACTATATCCCCGCTGCTCCGGTGGAAGGCGTCGAAGCGTTCCTGAAGGCAAACTTCCCCAATGCCCGTATCTTGGACATCGACCGGGAGGACAACATGACGGAAGTGGAGATTCTGGATGGACAGGTGGTGCGTGAACTGCTGTTCGACAAGGCAAGCAACTGGCTGTTCACCAAGACCGAAACCGTTTATGCCGCATTGCCGGCAGTGGTGAAGCAGGCGCTTGAGGCTTCGGAATATGCAGGCTATCATGTGGATGACGTGGATCATTACGCAACTCCGGAAGAGGAATACTACCGTCTCGAACTGGAATCAGTCAAAGGTGACGTCAAGGTGAAGATCACCGCTGCTGGCGTGTTGTCGCTCATGGAATACAGTCCGTCTGATCCCGGAAACAATACCGGTGGCGTGCTGCCCGGGAAAATCAAGGATTTCATTGCACAGAAGTATGCGGGAGCCCGTATCATTGAGACGGATATGGAAAATGGCATGACGGAAGTGGAAATCTTCCACGATGCTCGCGAGAAGGATGTTTATTTCAACGGCGCACAGGAGTGGGTGAAAACCCAATGGGAAGTACGGGTGAGTGAACTGCCCGCGGCTGTATCCGATGCCATCAAAAAATCGTATGCAAATTACGAGATAGATGATGCGGACTTTGTGGAAACGCCCCAAGAGGCCTATTACCTGGTGGAACTGGAAGCAGGAGACAAGGAAGTGAACTTGCGTATCCTCTCCAACGGCACTGTCTTGTAAGCTGTAGGCTTGTTTGCCCTTTCATTGAATATACATTGCACGCACGTACGCTCGCCCATACGCCTGCCCGTACGTGCGTGTGTATATATATTGTGTGTCTTCCTCCCCCTTTTGTTTTCCTTTAAAAAATCATGCTCTGTAACCAGTTTGTCAATCAGTCAGTTATGAAAAAGTTTTGATATTTCCGGTAAAAAGTGTTTTGTATATTTGGCGCGTATTCCCAAATCCGCTACTTTTGCATCCGCTTTCGAGAACGAGGGCAGCGATAGTTTGACATTCTGACAGAAACGGAGTAGGAACCCTTCCTTTTTTCTTGTTATTTGGTGCTGTTTGTTTCATGAATACCGCCTTTAAAAAGAAAAATGAAAAAAAACTTCAGATTTATTTGGAGTATATGAAATAAAGTTCTTACCTTTGCACCCGCTTTCAAAATGAGAGCAGCGTTGTTTGACAATCTTTTTGAAATCCGGGCGGTAACGACAGTTTTTTCTTTGTTCTTCCTTTCGCAAGAGAGATGACTTGAAGAAAGAAAAAAAATAAAAAAAACTTCCGAAAATATTTGGAAGATATTAAATAAAGTCCTTACCTTTGCATCCGCTTTTGAAAAGAAAAGCAATCGTAAAACAAGCGATCTTTGAACAGATTTACATAAACAATACAAGTAGTACAAGAGCAGGTACATTCTTAGTTTTTTAAGATATGTATCTGGGTAAAAAAAAGAACCGTCAATACTTATTAATATATAGGTAATTGAAAAGCTTTTTTAAATTCGAGCGTCCTGAACAGAGCAACAACCGGTCTTCTGACCGATTAACAATACTTTTACAATGAAGAGTTTGATCCTGGCTCAGGATGAACGCTAGCTACAGGC
>ENA-UALT01000362-UALT01000362.1-human-gut-metagenome-genome-assembly--contig:-NODE-362-length-14521-cov-10.398452_pt1 | contig 14521 bp, 7 predicted proteins | sample MGYA00243704_ERZ654478 | MGnify/ENA primary metagenome ERZ654478 (study PRJEB26926, sample SAMN06164423) | human gut metagenome | biome: ENVO:00009003; feature: ENVO:2100002; material: ENVO:00002003...
ATCGTCGGCAGCGTCAGATGTGTATAAGAGACAGCAATAAAACATAACCCAATAATTACCCATACACTTAATGAAGCCGGATGCAAAATCCAAATCAATATAAGACACCTCCCGTCCTCCGGGAGCAGGCAGGATCCGTCCTCCTGTCAATCTTACTCCGCCGCTCATACGTTTGAAGTATATAGTATGTCCCGGAACATCCGGAGGAAGTGTCACTTCTATATTACCCGTATTAATAAACATCACATTGTCATCATTGTTATTCAGGGAAGTGCTGACAGAGATATTCCTCCAGTTGCCAACTATGCCACGAAGAGAAACATAGCTGTCATTGTTCGGATGAAGGAAAATGTTACCTCCCTCCACGAATAGAGGAATGCTCGGAGTCTTGATGTGCATCCCGATCATGGCATTTGGACTCTGTATGTCAATTCCAGCATCATACTTAATCCCTTCAATGGTGACAAACTGCGTGTTTCCCCCGATTCTTACGTTTGCAAATGTCCTTTCGTTATAAAACTCAATTTGTCCGGCAGACAAATTGAAACCGACGTATTTATTTGTTTCATTTTCATAAAGGATCTTTGAGGACAATACTCCCGAAGCGATGGAGAACGGACCGATACGTCCTTTATCCGCTGTGATTGTTCCTGTAATCTCTGCATTCTTACATTTGAAATACCCGGTTACGCCATTGATAAGAAGAGTTTCACCTTCATCGTTGTGGGATTTAAGCACATTGTTTTTGAACATGAAGCCGGCTACATTCGCACCATCGGCAAACAGGGTGTCAGTAGCGATATTCACAAACTTCTGCATGGCTTCCCAGTTCGAATCCCCGTTGGCTGATGTGGGTGCAACGGTAACGGAAGCACCGTAATTCTTTACAAGGAAATTATAATAAACTCCCCCTATCAGATATATGACCTTATCCCGGTAATCCGCATTCCAGACATAAGTCTGTCCTGATGCGAATACACCTCTGTCACGGGGAAACGCCCCTGTTGCTCCTGTTGCTCCTATGGCACCATCATTAGCTACACCCACCCCTTTTTCAGCGACAAAATTATTATTCCATGCGTTTGCGTCCGACGCGGATTTATAAGCCCGGACGGCAAACTGGGTGTATCCGGCTGTCGCTGGAACGGATATCTGATTGCTTAGGGTAGCACCTACGTGAGCCAGCCAGCTTCCGTTGTATTTGCGGGCTGCCAGATAAAGCGTGCTGCACGTGCTTACATTGTCTGCCACATTCTGTTTGCAAGTGACAAGGAATCCAGACGGGGATGGCGTGCCTGTTGAAGTGAAGTTGATCACGCTGACAGGACTGTCCAGCCAGTAGGATGCCGACGGTCCGACGGGGGCAACCATCTCCTGCCAGTCCGCATGTACCGTCCGGTTCGCAGATCTGCCGGCGAGGATGTATCCGCCGTCTCTTTTCCTGCGGAGTCTGCCGTTTCTGAACTTGGCGATTTTAATCGGAGGGTTGGAGGTTTCAACCTTGCTTAAGTAAGATCCTCCGGCAAACGATACTGTACTGTTCTTGGCATACGGGGTATTGGCGGATTCCCAATGACCTGCGGCTGTGATGCTCTCACCGTCAGCACCGTCACTGCCGTCCACAACCATCGGGACAGTTTCGACATCAACCGCCTGACCGTTCACGTAGAACACGAACTTCAAGCTACTGGTAAAATTACCGGAAGCCACCCCGACACCATCACCGATGGGAACCTCGGCCGCACCGTCACGACTGTACTTTAACTCCCCGTCCGTTGTGGCCGTAGTGACTGCACCGACTGTCTTCATACGCCGACAGGATACCGAAGCTACACTGTAACCGCCGTTCTTGTTCTTGCTGACCATCGTGACCGAAGTGACAAGGCTATAAATTACCGCATCGGAACCGTCCGCCCCGCCACGGACACCGGTTATCTTGAAAGTCAGTTCACGGGTATAGAGCTGCCCGTTCTTCATTGCAGCCAGTGTGATGGTGACCGTATTCTGTTCCGGAACCGACTTTCCGGCAGCGACGGATATCGCCACCGCTCCGGTGGCCTTGCTTGTGCTTGCCGTGAAACCGGCAGGCGTGCTGACTGTCAAAGATTCAAGGGTGAGTTTCTCGGTACCGTACCACATGGACACATGGGTAGTCCATGACTGTGCGGAAGTAGTAACGCCGGTACTGGTAAGAGCGACGCTCACCATCTCATTGTCAAGGTCGGCCATGATATTCGACTCCCCGTCCTTACTCCAACGGTGCACAGGGGCCGGAGTGCTCCATTCACTCCATACTCCATCACGCTTCACACGTTTGCACGCCCATTCCACCTGATGGTCGGCATCCACGCCAAGAAAATCATCTGTCCAGCCTTCCGGTATATAATCATCCTGCTGTTTCGATTCCGGCTTGTCAGGGGTAAGGCCGATGATGTTGGTACGGGTGTAGATCCACTCGTAACCTTTGCCGTCCTTACCGTCAGTCCCGTCTTTGACCATGACCATCCACAAACCATTCCGGTATATGTAAGTACAATGGTCAGCCGTATTTCGGTAGCTGTTACCCTCCTTGGGATTGGATGGATGGGATGCAAATTCACCAAGGAAGGTGATGCTTTCGCCTTTCAGCTCACGCCCGTCCAGAAGCATCTCCCAGTCTTCATGCACGGTCCAGTCGGCTGACTTCCCGGCAAGGATATAACCGCCATCCTTTTTGCGACGATAACTGCCGTTCCTGAACCTTGCGATCCTGATGGGAGGATTGGATGTTTTCACCTTGGAGATAAAAACACAGCCCGCCAAAGTGACCATGGTATTGACCTCGTATGGGGTCTTAGAGGATTCCCAATGACCGCCACCTATTACAGACAGGCCCGGATCACCCTTGTCACCTTTGGCGGCTGATACAAGCCAGTCCGGATTGTTTTCGGATGGCTCGGAAATAGTGCCCTTGTCATTGACGCACAACCATGTGGAACCGTTATGGGGCACACGGGAATAATATGCGTACTTCCTGCCCGGCTCCCAGCTAGGGAAGTCGATAGGAACGCGGACTGTGCTACCGGTAATTTCATCAATTTGAAAAATCAATCCCGTCATGATGATATCCTGCAATACCGCCGAGAACCTGTCGCAGTTGATCCCGTTGATGGTCATACCCTTCTTCTTGCCGAACCAGCTCTTCATCTGTGCCGGCTCCGGGTCCCAGGTGTTGGCATTGTCAACAAGGGTGATACAGCAGTTACCGTCACGCACGTCTATGATGATATAAGTCTGACGCTCCTTGTCGGTGAAGTTCCCCGTCTGTCCGAGACGCATCTCGTTATGGGGAACGAACTCATATCCGGGACGCGGAACCATCACGAATGTCTTCTCGTCGTAATCTGCGGAAGTGATACGGTACTGTATTTTCCGGAAACCAATAAAGTCACCGGTAGTGACGCTTTTGTCATGCCAGAAGCCTAGGAGGATATCGTCCGGCTTCTGTCCCAGCGGTACACCATCCTCCAGATCAGGGGTGACAGTATAGCTGCCGTCACTATTGGCGACAAAGCTTTTTATCTTCAGCCCTCCGCCGGGACTTATAGTATTATATCCTTCAAAATAGGTCTGACGGTTGAAACGAAGTTCTGGTACACTCAGAGAGCTGCGCAGGACCAGAGCCTCCAGCTCGGCACGGGCGTCCTCACCGATGTAACCTCCAGAAACGCCGGTAACGAAATCACCGAACTTGGCGTATTTCTTGATGACGGTTCCGCCCAACAGGGATAATAGGAAACCGGTGCGTTCCTCCGTATCCTTGCGCATGAACATGATCAGCGAGCGCAATGCGGAATACACGTTATGGTCTGTCGCAGGGGTGGAGTCGTGGCTTCCGATCACATACACACCGCTGCCACCATCGCCCGTATAGGTCTGTCCCTTTAGGGTAAGGCTCTCAACCTTTTCCTCCAGCTCCCCGATACGGGAATAGGCGGCGGTTTCCCCGACAGTATAAACAGGTGAGTCAAAGGAATAGTCAAGATTGAATTCAAATCCGATAACCCTTGACTGTCTTCCGTTCTCGAAATAAGCCTTGTTGATAAGGTTGACCTTTTGACCGATGCCATAGAAATTATGAACGCCATCCTCACGGTATGCGTCATTTGACATCATCGTGCAGCCATAGGTACTCGGGTCTATCTTGGATTTGGCAGCGTACTTTTCAGTCTTTTCCTTCAACTCCTGCTCGGCGGCACCCACAAGCCCCAGTTCGGTTATTTTCGTGCTGTCCCAGCCGGAAAGCACATATTCATCTCCATCCTGGGGAAAGAGCACATCACCGGGAAGCGGTCTGCCATAGTCCTCATTCCTGACTATCTCCCAAAGCTGTGCCTCAGGGTTCCATCCGCCATCCTCCAATTTCTCCGGCTTTCCCTCAGGATTGAACTTCACGGCGAACTCCAAACCGTTGAGAAGCCCGGACGCGAAACGTATCCTCAGCTCCTGACCGGGGAGGATATATTTCTCGGAAAAGTTAACACCCGTGTCCCTAAAGCGGTAGGCATTCCATTTTTCCTCGGTGGTTGTGCCGTCCTCATTCTCCACCTTGTCCGTCACTTCGATAGTGGTGACATCCGACATGATGCCCGTTCTTCGGGGATAGACTTCATCGAAGATAACCACCTGCTCGACGGCTTCCTCGGTAGTCATATCAGGATAAGCGTCAATGTAAGGAGTGCCTTCGGGAAGCATCAGCCTGCGCTGCACCACGCCGTTCACAACCACGGTCTCGTCAACCGGACGGTAGTCAGATGGGATATTCTTTGTTGAACCAAAAGCGTAGATACGGGTGGCATAAGTGGACCGGGATTCTGACTGTGACATTTCCTGCACGTTTTTCCCGATTTCGAAATCCACCGCATCGCCAGACTCACAACGTCCGAAATGGATGATGTTTTCAGTCACCCAACATTCGCAATCCCATTTCTTCGCCATCTCAAAACAAGCGTCAAGGATGTTGATGTTATCGTAACTCATCAACTGGGACTTGTTTTCGACTGTGGAATCAATGGAGAAAACAAAATCCTGTCCTTTGTATGTGTAACCAAGAGCTTTCAAATTTCTAAGGACTATACCGGCTTGTACGTCAAGCGGGGCGGTCAGGTTCCAGGACGCCTCCTGTCCGGTCGTCTCCGGGGTATATTTGAAGATTTTGTTTTTCCATTTCCAGTAGTAGGCGTCAAGTCTTAATTCGTAATCGTAGCCGGCGGTATTGGTGTTGAATGCGGGCTTCTGCAAGTCGCACACCTCGAACAATCCGAAGTTACATTCCACGTATGAGCCAAGTTTGAAATATATGGGATTCTCTAAGGAGAACTTTAACATGATGTAGTCCTCCTTCATCAGAGTGAACTTACGCTTGCAGCCTTCATTGATCAAAGTTGTAAGCTGGATAGCACCGGATATGTCTTTGATGTCGATTTGTTCCATAATTAAGTTTTGTGTGCCTTTACACAATGCTGAACAAAAGTATATATTTTATTTGAAAATCAAATAGAATATCAAGGGGAATTTCTGTTATTGGGATTAGGCTCATTCAGCTTCAGCACGAATTTTCCTATGCCTTGCATGAATTGGCTGAACTGGTTACAGGAAATATAAATAGTCCTGTAAACTATATTGGGCTGATACTTTGTCTTTATTTCAAGTATTCCTTTATCCAACTCATTACAAAAGCTGTCATACCTTGCAAAGAATGTATCTTTATCAGGGGCTGTCAGGTTTATCTGTAATGTAAGATCGCGCTCGTCCTTTTTGGGATCAGCTGTTATCACACGCTTTCCATGCTCCATTCGGCTCTTGTTCTCAATGAACTCCTTATTGGGTGCTGGGGTCATGAGGGCGGACAGTGCAGTGTCATCCATGCTTATTCCCCATGTGGTATAAGCGTCCTTTCCATTAATAAACAGTTCTTCTTGTGGCATATTTATATACTTTTTGTATTTTTCGCTATTTCGTCAAGCTTGTCTCCAAACTTATAAATTAGTTTGGTGTATTTGTTAATACTTTCAAGGTGACCGTTGGATGAAATCATCAGATTTCTTATCTCAGTCAACATTGTATTGTTGTCTTTGGCAAATGAGGATATGGCTTGTGCCACCGCCAGCGTATTCAGCATGGCATTTTTTATTTCTTCTCCTGCAATCTGCAATGCTGTAAACCTACCGTTCAACTCTTCGCCAGTATCTTGACTCATTGCCTGAAAACCTTTGGATGAAGCTGACTGGGATGTTGATTCTTGCGAAATCTTGTCATATCCGGTTGCTGCGGCAAGCTCGTCACGGAGCTTCATGGCTTCGTCCACATAACCCATGTATTCATCCATCAGCTCCTTACGCTCATTATTATCAAGCGTACCATCATCCTTCATGGCTTCACCGAATTTATCATACCATGTCCTCAGTTTGTCACTAAACTGTTCACCGATGGCATTTGACAGCATCGCCTGCATGAAATATTTGGATATGTCATCAGCAAAATCCTCCGCACTCTTCTCCATATCCATCAGACTGCTTATAAAACTGTCATACATGGAATCGAATGACATTCCGATCAGGCCCTCATAAAGACTGTCGGTCAGTTCTTCCAGTTTTCCTGCCTGCTCTATATAATCATCCAGCTTGTCGGTAACACGCTCACCGTAACCTCCCTTACCGGAAGATTCCATGATATCCCATAACCATACGTCCGACCGTAGAGCCTTCATCTGTTCGGGGGTCAGATTCCACAAGGAATCGGTGCCGGAGAAATCCTGCATGCCGGTAGCTTTTCTTGCGTGTTCCAGCATTTCATCCGTCCATTTCAGATAATGCTGCCAGCTGCCGTGGCTCTTATGATATCCGGCTTGCTCCTTTGCTATTTGCAGATAGTTTTTATTGACTTCCTCCTGATACTTTACAGCTTCCCTGTAAGATTCAACCGATTTCATTCCCTTGCTTGCCTTCATCTCGTCAGTCAGATCCTCGATGGCCGTTTGCAAAGTTCCATTCCTGTCCGTCAGCCTGTCTATCGTTTCCTGTACTTCCTTGGCGTTTCCACCTATTCCAAACAAGGAGTTGAAGCCTCCGAATGAGATTGCGTTCAGGATGTTTCCTATGCCGTTCCTCAATGACTTGCCGATTGTGACAAACAAATCCCCTGACAAGACATCACCGATAATTCCACTGACAGCGTTCAGAACAGCATCAAGCAGACCACCGACAAGATCACTTAATCCGTCTTTGAGTACGTCAATGATGGACAGAATCCATCCGACAATGGGGACCTCCTTAAGAGATTCTGACGTTTTTCCTATGACATCCTTGAATCCGTTCACGGTTTTGATAATTCCGCTATATGCGTTATACAATCCACCGGATGAAATCTGCTGCAAGCCTCCCAACAAATTTTCCATGCTTGCTTTCAGTATGGTGGCAGTATCAGTCACATTACGCTGGGCCTGATTGGCGATATCAGTCTGTGTCTTCACATTGGCGGATGCAATGTCAGCATTCTGCCGTGCTGTTTCAAGAGCGTTTGCTGCGGCTTGTTTCTCACTTTCCGTTCCGCCCTTCTGCGCTTTGGTGTAATCATCCTGTGATTTCTTTAGTCTTTCCAAAGCAGCTGTTTCAATCCCTATGGCACTGATACGATTCTGTTCTGCTATTTGATAGGCTTTTACATCCTCTCCAAGTTTCTTGAAGTTGACTCCACTTGTACCACCCAAAGACTTTTCCATCTGGCTGATGGCGTCAATCAATGATTTCTGGCTTGCCTGATCGGAGTTCTTGAACTTGTCAGTCCGTACATATTTTTTCGCTTCGTCCAAGGCAGGCTTTATCATGTCGGAAAACATGGAACCAAACTCACCGAACACAGTAACCCAATCTATATTGGCTTTTATGGCTTCTGTTTCCTTGTTCTGTATGGCAACATCACGTTGTTTCTCCAGTAACTTTACTTGTGCACTATTAACACCGTTTTCTTCCTGTGCTTTCCTTATTTTTTCCGCATACTCTTGGGCGATAGCCAATTTCTGCTGCTGGAACGTGCCATATTCTTTCAAGTAGTCGTTCAAAGCCTGTTGTTCGGCTTTCAGCTGTCCTTCAGTTACATCGGAAATATCTTTATCTCTCATACTTTCGGCATTGGTATAAGCTTCTGAAATTTTCTGTGCCTGCTTGTCGGTCAGCTTACCGTTACCGGCTTTGCTCCATTCTTCCTCCTGTTTTCTTATCGCATCAATCTGTTTCTGATAATCAAGGTCAATCTGTTTCAACTTCTTTTCCGTGCCTTCTCTCATCAGGTTGATTTCATCCTGTTGGTTCTGACGGTGAAGTGAAAGAAGTTGCCCGTCCAGCTTTTCCTGATTTTCTTTTTGCTTTTTTGCTAGATTTTCCTGTCTGGTCAGTGCGCTTCCGGTTACTCCGCCCAGCTCTTTGTATGTCTTTTTGGATGCCTCCATCTTATCTTTGGCTTCTTTCACCTGTTTCGATGTAGCCGTCTGATCTTTGATTAAGGCCTCATACCCTTTTTTCGCTTTCTCCCATTCGACTTTAGCATTTGCCAAATCCTCTTGATATGTAGTTTCTTGTGTTTCCTGTCTGTTCTCAACTTCCAATTGGGTATTGATTTCTGACAAGACATCTTTTCTTGCGTTTGCCAATTCATTCTTCAGGTCTTCGATACGCTGTGCCTGAACCTTCATTTCGGAACGGTTGTTCTCTTTCCTTGCCAGATTATAAGCCCATTCTGCACTTTTTATTTGTTGTTCCAAAGATTCGACTATAGCCTGTTTTGACTGTGTTCTGGATTTTGAAACCTCTTCATTATATGCCTTCCAAAACCCAGTCAAGTCATGTATATGACCTTTCTCATCGACATACTTCTTAAAAAGTACAGGATATAGTTTCTCAATGTCTTTTAAGGCTTTAAGTTTAGTGGTCTCGGCTTCCACCTCGCTATTAATGGTGCTAACAAGACCTTCCAAAGTACGTTTCCGATCTTCTTCGTCCGTGTCGAGTTTTTCTATTTTCTTGTTGTACGAGTCCAAAGCACGTTCAGCAGATGTTGTGCTGTCGGATAATGCCCACATGGCAGCTCCAAGCCCTACAACTGCCGTTGCCAATAACACATACGGATTAGTAAGCATGACAGCGTTCAACGCTTTTTGTGCTGTTGTCTGCAAGACCAGCCATCCGTAGTGGGCACGTTCCGCTACAGTCAGGGCCGCTATGCCGGAGGTTTGAAGCGACTGAATGGCTGTTACGACCATGACTGCAACCCTGTATGAACCGTATGTAGCAACAAGTCCGGTCAATAACCGACCTACCTTCTCATAGTTCTCCACCAGATAAGACATGCCGGACAAGGTCTTGTTGATGACACCCTCGTTTTGTTTTCCGATTTTATTGAACATGGTGTCAATTGCATCTTCGATATTGCTTATTTGTCCGGTAATGGTTTTGGATTGTGCTTCCATCAGACCGCCGAATTTGCAGCCTTCATTGGTCATGGATTCAATGGCCTTCTGCACTTCGGGGAATCCTACTTTTCCTGCTGTCACAAGTTCGCTTACCTTGTCTTTGGTTACTCCGAATTGTTTGGCAAGTTCATCGGCCAATGGAATTCCACGTCCCATAAACTGACGTAGGTCCTGTGTGAAGAGCCTTCCTTGTGTCATGGTGGTACCATACAGCCAGACCAGATCGTTCAAAGGGATGGATAGTCCTGCCGCGATATCCCCAAGCCGGACAAGCGTATCATTCACATCTTTAGCCTCCGTACCATAGGCTAACAGTTGTTTCGCACCATTGGCTACATCCTGAAGGTTAAATGGAGTGATGGCGGCGGTACGTACCAGTTGGGACATTAGTGTGTCCGCCTGTCCCTTGTTTCCAAGCATTGTCTGGAATGCCACTTCAAGCTGCTGGAACTCGCCACGTACACGAGCTATGTCACTGATGAGCTGCTGCGCTCCAAGACTGATTCCGAAAGTGGCTGCGGCCGTGGTCAGTCTTCCGAATATCTTCTCAATACTCAGCCCGCTTTCTTCAATTTGTCTTGATGTGTTGCGTACTCCGTTGCGTGCTTCCTCTAGCTTGCGTAAAAAGTTGGAGTTATCCCCAGTTATATCAAAATGCAATCCAGCCATAGTCTTTTCGATTTGATGGGTATCATGTGCATTGACATGACATTTGTTCTATTTTTCTTGTTATAAAATTATAGACCCCGTAATTTTTTTGACCGATTATGAAAATATTGTTCTGTTTTTCCGATTCATTCCTCAAGCAGGGCTTTGATACGTTCCCTGTTCTTTGGATTCCCGGCATCGATTATTTCTTCTGAACCAGATATTCCGAGTTGTTTCATTTCGTCAGAGGACAGATATACAGTCGTGATGGCATCAGCCATTAACATCCTTAGATTGATATAGCTGATGCCCCATACCACATAATCAAAAGTCCATCCGTATCTTTGGCAGGCAAAGTCTATCATTGTTCCGTAGGTGCTGTTGCCTCCGAATGAGATACTGCTATTGTCCTTTTTTACTTTGGCTATCCGTTTTCTTTCCGTATTTTCTTTGTCTATTCCGAAATGCCGCAGGAAGGTATCCATATTATCACTTGTAAGAATGAGAACCAGTATGGTAGCAAGTTCCTCCTCAGAGAGTGTTCGGGAAAACAATTTTGTACGCTTATCCACCTTGCTATTGTCGAACAAATCGTTCTTCCGGTTGAACGTGGAGTAGGAGAGTATGCGGCAGACAATATCACGTTTCGTTTTGCAGATCCTTATGGCTTCCATATAAGGATTGGTGGAAACAACCTGTTTGCTTATTTCGAGGGAATCAAATAATCTGGCCAAAAGATACATTTTGCCGAGTGTGACGGGATGGATAAAGAAAGACCGCTTGCCAACGGTAAAGCCGGCAGGTCTTTCCATGATGGCGTCGGCCACATCCATCTCAATATTTCGCTCTTTGTCATTCATAAATCATAAATTTGATGCAGGTTTATCCTCCAACCTGTAAAGGACGTCTTTCCGTTTGCCTGTTCTCTGAATGGAAAATTATCATCCGGCAGAAGTGTACACCGCGTTTACTTCAACTGTTTCCCCATCTTTAACAGTAGCGGATGTCTGTGTAGGCAGTGTTTTTCCTTCGATATCTTTATATATGATTGTCACAAGACCGGCTTTTGTGGTAATTGAAGTACCGCTATGATGCCAGTCCGTTTCTGTAGATAATTTCCACATGCCGGCTCCGCCATCATCTGTGATGATCACTCGAAGGCTGCCGGCACCATTAAAATTTACGACTTCGAATTTTACCTGATTGCCGGTCTTAGGTTTCAATACGTCAGCGGTATATTTCCACTTGGTGCCATTATCTGTGTCGTATGTATCCTCCAAGGACAACACGCTTCTGTCGATTATGATACCTTCAACAGTTTTGTCTTCAGGCTGGAGCTTGACAGCGTATTCACCTGTAATCACACCATCTGTATCTTCCACCGGTTTTCTACGGCCTTTGCCAGCCCGGATTTCAAACTCAAACGTATAGGTGTTTGCCGCATACTTGACAGCCTCGTTTTCTCCACCTTCAATCTTGGCCTCTTTCTTCGCACCTTTTGTAGGTGTCAATTTTGTAGAGTTCTCGACAGGTGTCGGTATATCAATCCAAGATGAAGGAGCTTCTCCGCTGCTTTGCAGCTTTCCAATTTTGATAGTACATTTTCCCCAAGATAATTCCATGATCTTATTCGTTATTGAATGAATATAATAGTTTATTGTTAATGAAGTGCTCGTTCTTTCCGTTCACTTCAAGCACCCTTTGTTTATTCAGCGTGAAGCGGTAGCTTTCTCCATGCCCTGTTTCCAATACTTGGATAGCGACTTTGCAAAGTTCTCTACAGCGTGCATCATTCATTTCCGCCTCGCCATTACGGATATTGTCCTTTACATAAATGTTCACATTCACGAAAGCTTCCTGTATCTGTCCGCTTCCATTTTCAAGGATTGATATGACTATATCCTCCCTGTCAGAGTTGGATGGTCTTTTTGATGCCTTGCAAAGTTTTCCGTTCACGACTTTTTCCAAAAGGGAACCTTTGATGTGTTTGTAAATATCATCTTTGATTTCAATATCAGACTTCATCATGATGCAAGTTGCTTTTTCAGTTTACTCATCATTCCCGGTAGTTCCTTTCTTGCAAACAGTTCGGCGGATGCAAGTACATTCTTATTTTCCATTGCTTCCACAAATTCAGCATAGTTCATTCCGGCTACTACAACAAGTGCGTAGCCATTCGCGAATTTTTTAGACAATTCCTCAATAAGTGCTTTGCCTTTCCTGACTCCCTCATTACCTTGTCGTACTTGTGTGAAATCTGAGTATTCAAGTATTTTTCCGTTGTGGATGATGGCATAGCCAATCGAACTGCGCAAGTTTCCTGACCGGTCATACCAGCTTATCTCCTGCGGTCTGTTCCTTGCTTCGATCACACACAATTCTCCAAGGTAGGAGAGGGCGCGGACAGTTAACACTTCAACACGTTCTTTTTCCTTATTGATAAGGGTGTCTATCCGACTTGCAGGTGTCGTCATTTTTATACCCATAGTTTCGCATATAGTTGATAACGATGAAACCCTTTGACCTCACATTCTCTAACGATATCTCCTGACAGGAATAACTTCACACGATCTCCAACAGTAAATTCCCGGCATTCAGCATCAAGACGTATCGTGGCTGAATAGGTACGGACTGCTCCGTCCTCAAATTGCTTTTGTTCAGCTTTTCCGGCCGGAACATTCCGGCATGGGATATCACCTTCCCATCGGCTTTCACCCTGGTGGTAATCGCCGTTCTTGTCTTCGTAACCGGGAGCGGTAATAAGATATTGCAGCTTATGTGGTCTATCATCAAGTATCATGATTATTTTCCTATATAGACTATCGGTTCACCAATGTTTTTTTCTGTTTCGCCTATTGAATTATAGATGCCGTTGGCTAACGTCAGTATATTATCCTTGTCAGATAGACTTAAGGAAACATCTCCTTCTGTAAAGTTGGGCATCTGAATCAGGCTCATGAGACAGTCGGCCACAGCACCTTTGAACGGTTTGCTTTTAAGAATGTCGATGGTGCATATTTCATTTCCGTCCAGACTTCTTTCAAGCAAACGGTTTTCAAAGAAGCCACTACTTAATTTGTAGTGGACTTCATCTTTCAATGCTTGCAGGACCGTTTTCATACATTATTCAGATTTGTGTGATTCTACTGTGGCTTTTAAAGTGGCTTCATCTTCATCGTTCAGTTCGTTGACACGGGCGATGATCTTTTCATCGGCAGATTTCGCAGTCAGCTTGCCACCAGTTATCTTGTTAAGCTCCTGAACGAACTCCGTTTTTTTGTAGGTATCTCCCCAGATGGTGACTTTCACATCTGTTGAATCTTGGGCCTCCTTTTCTGCGTCAACAGTTTGTGCATCGGTGATATCCTGATAATAAATCTGGTCTACTCCTTCAATCACGGTAAGCGCAAGCATCTGTCCAGCGGTAGTTTCCACCAAAGGGTTAGCGGTTCTGAAACGGCTGATAAGTTTCATCTCATCAACTGTGGTATAAACCACTCCTTCCACCGGGCTTGTCTTTTCTGCTAATGTCCCCCAGACCAAACTGCCGACATTTTCGGTAGTCAGATAAACCAAGCGGTTTGCGTTCCACGGTTTGTAAGCCTTGCGTACACCGTTTTTCTCATAAATGATCGAACGGTCAATCTTCAGGAATCTGACACCGTTATATTGGTCGGCGAAAGCCTCGTCAAACAATGATGAGGTAGGAGTGGGCAGCGAGGTATCACTGTCGAAAATCTGCCCTCTGTATGTGGCGGCGAGTTCTTTGGCTCCTTGTGTCTGGCGCAGTTTTTTGTAGGTTGACAGGGCGATACAGATGACTGATATGGAATTGCCGTCTCCGTCAGCTGCGGCGAGCACACGTTCTATGTCATCCAAGGTTATCTCGCCGGGAGTGGTCACACCAAATCCGTTTTTCGGCAGGTAACCGAAATTGACACGCAGTGCTGTTCCGACATTGGTCAGATCCTCAACCGCTACAACCCCCTCGCATAAGGCTGTCAGAAAATTCGCCTCATTGGATTCGTCCAGCCCGATGGAGCAGAACAAAGGGTCTTCCGTCAGTTTGGATGCTATTTGTGTCCATTTTGCACCCTGGGCCTTCATGATGTTGATGGTATTGATGTCGGATTCTTCCATTACACGGGAGATACCCTGTTTGGGCAGTGTGCCGCTGGCATGGGCCAGTGAATCACGCTTCTTGATGGGAAGCGGAGAGTTCATGGAAACGGTGTCCGCTCTTACGTATGTGGTATCGACAGATGCGCTGGTCCATTTCTGGTCAGCGGAATATGTAGATACTAATTGAAAAGTGCGCCAATATTCCAGTTGAAAATTGCGCCACCATAGGATAAGTATAATGACCTT
>ENA-UALT01000459-UALT01000459.1-human-gut-metagenome-genome-assembly--contig:-NODE-459-length-12109-cov-6.793513_pt1 | contig 12109 bp, 9 predicted proteins | sample MGYA00243704_ERZ654478 | MGnify/ENA primary metagenome ERZ654478 (study PRJEB26926, sample SAMN06164423) | human gut metagenome | biome: ENVO:00009003; feature: ENVO:2100002; material: ENVO:00002003...
AGCATCAGCTCTGCAATCTCGCCGTCCATGTCGTTCAGGGTGACGCTCTTCATATCGTCGATCAGCCGCTTCCGGCTGGATGTGTTGAAGCAGCACATCAGGTTGATTTCTTCCACGGTAAAGTTTTTCATATCAGAGTTCCATATCCTTTCCTTTTGATTTCTGTGGTTTCGGTGTGTGGGGCGGCTGGGCTTTCTGCGCGGATTTCAGTTTGTCGCGGATGGATTTACGGGCTGCGGGCTTCTTCGGGATGGTGTCGTAGATAGCAGTTCCGGCATCCTCCACATAGGAGCGGATATATTGGATGCTTTCAGAAAAGCGGATGGGGCGGTTCTCGTCCTCGATGTTGGTCAGCCGGACTTCATCAGCGGCAAAATCAACCGCGTCGATTCTGCACTTGAGGCCATCCACATTCAGCGTTGCGCCGACAGGAATGTAATCTGCGGCTTTGAGTTCCTTGAAGGTCTCGCCGTCCTTGCTGAGAAAGACATCTGCGCCGGACTTCCAGAGCTTGTGAGAACCGGCTACCCACGCGGCTTCACGGAAGCCGGTCACCGGCATGGAGGTCTTGCCGCGTACCTTCTTCTCAAGGAGCTTTGTGCCGAGCAAGGGCGCGGCTTTTTCCGCGTCCTTGCCGTACAGCTCAAAATAGCCGTTCTGGGCAAAGCAGACCAGCGCGTCGGGATGAGCCTTTTTGACCGCCTCGTACTTCCGAAGTTCTGCAACGGGCAGAGGCGAAAGCGTCTCTGTCCTTCCTGCATCCGGCAGTCTGTCACGGCGGGTTTTTTGCTTGGACAGCACTTCCGCCAAAGCATCCGCATCCTTCGGGAGCGTCTGGTGGGCTTGTACGCCGCCATGCTCACTAACCAAAGCCATTGCCTCATCGAAGCTGCTGCGGCAGGGGGCTTCCAGTACAAAGCCGTCTGCGAAGGTCAGCCGGTCATGATCCGGCGCAACCGAGTTCTGCGCCACATTTGCCGCCTGTTCCCGGTAGTTGATCTCAAAGACATCTCCGAACACCTTGCCGCGCTTGACGGTTTTCGGGACAATGACGCGGGCAACGCACTCGTCGTAGGTCTGTTCCGCATAGAAACGGAAGGTGTTGTGATCCCGCGTCCCCTGAATAAAGACCTGATTTTCGTTGAGACAGTGCGTTCCATGCGGACGGCAGAACCACATCAGCGTTTTGTCTTCGGGATTCTGGCTTTCGGCGGCGCGGCGGATGATGCGCTTGTCGATGTCGAAGTCTTCCTTGTAGCTGTCTACATGACTGTCCACGAGCTTCTGCAGCTCCGCAATGATGTCAACGTCTGTGTATTTCTTCATGCGTCTCCTTTCTCACAACTCCATGTCGTGCGTTTTGGATTTGACCGGAGATTTCTGCTCCGGCTGCTGTTTTGCAGCAGTCCTGAGCTGATCACGGATGGAGGGCTTTTCCTGCTTCTGCTCCTGCTTGACGTATTCCAGCGTCGGCATCAGCTCACGGTAACAGCCCTGCGTTTTCCGCGCCGCATGACGGCGATGGATTTTGAACAGCGGCTCACCATTCTGCGTGACCGTGTTGCCATCGATCCTGACGCCGTTCCGCGCCAGCAGATTGAAGGAGTGGTTAGAGGCGCGATAGGACGCCCGCATACCGTCATTGTTATAGGCAATCTGCCCCTTGAGCGTGTCCATGACGGCGGCTTTGATTTCCTTCTCTTCCGCAGTCAGACGGTGTGCCTTCGGTGCTTTCGCTGCTTCCTCCGGCAAGGGGGCAAAGGGAGACTTGATCTCTACGGTTTTTACCTCAATAGAGGTAATCTCATCGCTCTCCCATGCAACGACCTCCGGGTCTCTTTCCGTTGCCATCTCAGAAGTGACATCCTTTTGAGCTTCGGTCTGCTGACGAAACGCATCGACGAAAAGGGCGGTCAGTCCGGGATTGGGTTTATCCACAAGGAAGCGGGAGACGTTTTCGGGGCAGACCTCAACGCTCTTCGCCCACTCCTTGAGGGGCTGGGGAATGCGCCCGTCAAAGTCTTTCTGCTGAATGGTGTTTGCGAGGACGTACCGGACGCGCTCCGGAGAGAACTGCTCAAGGACGCTTTTCACGGCAGCATCCGCATCCAGCCGGTTGTCTCCGTAGTTAGAACTGATTGCCGCCTCAATCGCACGGCGGCATTCCACGTTTGCAGCGAGAGAAGCACGATATGACTCCAGCTCACCGGCTTCATAGGCATAATTCGCCGTCTCGCGGTAAATGGGGACTTCCGGCTTTTCCTTCGGAACAGCTTCCTTTACGGGAGCTTCGGCTTCCTTCTCTGCGGACTGTGCTTTCTCTGCCAGCAGCACCTTGAGCTTGGCGTCAATGCCCTCGATCATCTCAGCCGCCGTCTTGCGGATGGTGTCCAGAGAGCTTTTCAGTTCCTTGGTCTCCTTGTCGGATGACCAACCGGCGATGTAACCGAAGGAGTAGTCCGAGGTTTCAATGCCGTACCGTTGGCAGACGGTGTAGGCAACGCTTTCCGCTTCAACCTCCTTGGTGTGCCGATCCTTCTTATCTTCTGGCGCGGCTTTCTCATCCGGCTTGACGGCGTGGAGCTTTGCGTGGGCGATCTCGTGAATGGCGGTTTTGACCGTCTGGATTTCGCTCATGCCCTCCTGAATGGCAATGCGGCTTTCAACCGGCGAGAAGAATCCCTTTGCACCGCCCGGAATGTCCTCAAAGGAAATAGGGACGGGAGATTCCTGCTTGAGTGCATCGAAGAACGCCTCGTAGTTCTCGACGGTGCCTTTCAGCTCATCGACAATGATGTCCGGAAGCTCCTTGCCGTCCGTCTGTGAGACATCAAAGACACTCACCACCTTAAAGGCAGGGCGCAGAACTTCGACCGTTTCCGTGACAGTTTTTCCATCTGCGCCGATCACAGGCTTCTGCGTCACGGGGTCAATCTTCTCGCGCTCTTCCTGCGCCTTGTACGGCGCGGGTGCAAGAATCTTGATGCCCTTTTCGCCCTTCATGACCTGACGGTCAAAGTTGCGCTGCCACGAGGTATAACCGGCAACATAGGTTGCCTCCGGCTTCTGCATCGCAATGAGCAGCGTGTTGTTGAAGGAATAGTTGTAGAACTTGGACATCGTGCGGAGGTATTCCTTGAACCGCTCGGATTCAAAAAGCTCCTTGATGCCCTGTTCCAGCTTGTCCGTGATTTCGCGGACTTGCTGTGCATTTTTGTTTTCAGCCATCTCAAACCTCCATTTCTTATTTGCTTTTTGGCGAAGAAAACCCCGTCTGGGATTTGCTCAGTAAACGAGCCTTTACCTCAGACGGGGTTTCTCTGCGCGTCATCCGACGATGGAAGATGTTGTCTTCGCTCTCCCATTCAATCAGCCGGTCAAACATCTCAGGGTGCTTCGTGACCATGTGCAGCAGCTCCGAGTCACTGGCGTTGGGACAGAACCAGCAGCCGTTTCTCCGGCAGTGAGTGTAGATTGGGGAAAGCAGCCCGTGTTCCTGACAGAGCTTGTAGGCGTCCGCCTCGGTCATGCCGTATTTGGCAAGCAGACTGACCTTCGTTATTCCATCCAGCCGAGCAATGCGTTTTGGCTCATCCGCCGCGATGCCGACATAGCTCACGGTGTCCGGCGAGAGTGCGGCATTGTACTTGCGGACGGGCGGGATTTTGCAGTCTCGATTGACCGCGCACATACCAGCCCATGCAAAGCCGCGAACCTCACCCTTGTGCGGTCCGCGGGTGATGACGTGATGGAACACATCATCGTAGGTCTTGTCTGCATGGAGAATGGTGAACTTGACGCCCAGCTCTTTTTCACAGAAGGGCTTGAGCCGGTCATAGATGAAGTCCCTGTGTTCAGGGATTTCGCCGCTTGTGTCCTTATCAAACATGACCTCACTGAAAACCGCCTCGTCAAGCGGCTCATTGTGCTGTGCTGCCAGCAGGAGCGTCGCTACACTGTCTTTGCCTCCGCTGCATGAAGCAACATACTTTGGGCGGGTCATCGATCAAACTCCATCTTGAAGCTGACGTATTTGCCGCCGCTGTCATCCAGACGGATCACCGCATCGTAGAGCTGAGGCTTCTTCGGCGTGTAAAGCCCGGTCACGCGGCACCAGCCCTTGTCCAGCAGCTCCTTTGCAATCTTCTTGGTCAGCTTCTTTTTCTTGCTGGAAAAGAACTTGTTGTCTTCCCACAGGCAGAAGGAGCAGTCCTTGTTCGAGCAGTAGAAGTTGCCCTTGCCGACATAGACCGGAGAGCCGCAGCGGGGGCATTTGCCGATTTCCTCCTTCCCCGTGCCGAAACGCTGGGCTTCGGCATCGGAGAGAAACGGGTAGGCTTTCACGAGATCGCCGGTCATCCGGACAATGCCGCTGAGGAAGGCGTCTGCATCCGCATTGCCGCGCTCAATCTCCATGAGCGTGTTTTCCCATTCCGCAGTCATTGCGGGAGACGTAATCTGTTCCGGCAGGACGCAGACGAGGTTGCAGCCGTCCTTCGTGGGAATGAGGGATTTGCCTTTGCGCTCTGCAAAGCCGGATTTCACCAGCTTCTCAATGATACCGGCGCGGGTTGCGGGAGTGCCGAGACCTTTCTTCTCGGTGTCATCGTCAAACTGATCGTTTCCGGCAGTCTCCATCGCAGACAGGAGCGTGTCTTCCGTGTACTGCTTCGGGGGTGTCGTAAAGTGTTCGGTGACGCTGGCGGACACACCATCCAGAACATCGCCCTCATGGACTTCGGGCAGGGACTTCATGGGATCGTCCTTTTCCTTCGTCTTGAGGGAGGACTTGAACAGCTCTTCGATGGCTTTCCATCCGTTTTGAACGACGGTCTTCCCCTTGGTTTTGAACTCGTAGCCCTCGCAGGAGAGCGTGATCTGCGTCTCTGCGTAGGTGTGCTTCTTGCCGGTCGCACACAGAAGGCGCATCCCGATAAGATTGAGGATTTTCTGCTCCGACTGAGGAAGCGCCGAAACATCCTGCTTTTCAAGCTGGACGGTCGGGAGAATGGCATGGTGATCCGTGACCTTGCTGTTGTCGGTTACGCGGGCAATTTCCGGCGTAATCGAAACGCCGGAGAAAAGCGGGAGCTGGCGGCAGACGATGGAAATGACCTGACGGGCGGTATCCTCCATATCATCCGTGATGAACTGGCTGTCCGTGCGCGGATAGGTCAGGAGCTTCTTTTCGTAGAGTGTTTGTACGAGATCGAGCGTCTGCTGGGCAGTGAAGCCGCAGTAGCGGTTAGCTTCGCGCTGCAAGGTAGTCAGATCATAGAGCTTCGGAGGATTGACGGTTTTCGTCTCCCGCTTGAGAGAAGAAACGACGGCTTGCTTTTTCTCGCAAGCCGCCGCAATTCTTTTTGCTTCCTCTTCGGTTTTGACCTTTTCCAGATCGGCGGTCAGATCGCCCTTGCCGACGTGGACGTTGAAATACTTCTCCTTCTGGAACGTGGAGATTTTCCCGTCGCGCTCCACCAGCATTGCAAGGGTCGGCGTCTGGACGCGCCCGACCACCAGCTTCTTGTGATAGAGCGTGGTGAACAGGCGGGTGCCGTTGATACCGACAATCCAGTCTGCCTTCGAGCGGCTGAGTGCCGCTTCATAGAGACGGTCATATTCCTTGCCGTCCCGGAGATGCTGGAAGCCTTCGCGGATGGCGGAGTCCTCCAACGAGCTGATCCACAGACGCTTGAAGGGCTTGGTGCATCCGGCTTTGTTGTAGACCAGCCGGAAGATCAGCTCACCCTCACGCCCTGCATCGGTTGCGCAGACAAGCTCAGTGACGCGCTTGTCCTTCATGAGAGAGGACAGCACCTTGAACTGCTGTGCTTTGTCCTTCGTGACCTCAAACATCCAGTTCTCCGGAACAATGGGCAGATCGTCGTACCGCCACTTGGCATACCGCTCATCGTAGGAGCTGGCGTCTGCCAGCTCCACCAGATGACCGAAGCACCACGAAACAATGTAATTGCCGCCCTCCATGTAGCCGTCCTTGCGGGACGTCGCGCCCAACACCTTTGCGATGGACTGGGCAACGCTGGGCTTTTCGGCAATGACTAAGATCAATCTTCATCACCATCCGTTTCAGCATCCTCCGCAATCTGCGGCTCATCATCCTCGTTGATGTACGGCTCTTCCTCGTAGCCTTCATCATCAAAGAAGTCCATATCCTCATCCTTGAGCTTTCTGCCCTTGACGAACTTGATGTAGTAATAAGCTGCACCCGCAGCACCGGCAAGGGCAAAGATGACGAGGATCATGCCGACGTTGGACTTCTTTTCGGGCTTGGGCGCGGGGACATCGGTTTCCGCATCCTTGTCCGGCTCAGGTGTAACGGGGGCTGTGCCGGTGCATTCGCTCATGTTGGTCTTGCAGACCGGGCAGTCGGTGTTGACCTGACCGGCAGCGCATTTCTCTTTGCAATTACAGGTGGTCAGAGCCGCCGCAGTATCATCATCCAGCAGCGCAAGCAGATCGCTTTCATCGACCATGTTGAGGAAGTACGTCTGATACTGTTCCTCATCCTCGTTGATGGGCGCATCGTAGTCGATGACAATGAAAAAGGTGTTGCCGTTCTTCGTCTGGACTGTGATGAACTGCTTGTTGGTTGCCCTGTCATAGAGCAAGTCGCGGGTGTAGGCGTTGCCCTCAGCGTCAATCGGCTCACCCTTCGGCTTTTCCGGCGTGGGAGTGGCTTCAGGTTGCTGTTCGGGCTGAGTTGCCTCCGTGACCGGAAGGTTCTGTTCGGTATCATCGGCGTAGGCAAACGCCGTCACCGAGAAGCAGGACAGAACCATAACGCAGACCGCAAGGACGGTCAGAAAACGAAACTTCTTACGCATTGTCGATTACCTCCGTATTTTCAGCGGGCTTGGTGCCGCCCTTCATGGAAGACAGGAATGCCATGATCTGATCCTTGTCCATCACCATAGAACGCACGGTATTGATGATTTCAAGGTTTTCCAGCTCCGTCTTCTTGTCGTACAGCTCCTTGAGCTGACCTTCGATTTCGGACTTCTTCTTTTCAGCCTTCTCAATGTCGGAGAGGACTTTCTGATACTTGGGATTCATGAAAAAACTCCTTTCTTTTAATAGGCGGGTCTTCCGAAGGCGTAGAAATGCTGCTGCCAGTAGGAAGAATTGGTGGATGTGTACTGAATGGGGTCGCCGCAGTGGATCATGACCCCATCACCGACGTAAATGCCGACGTGGGACACACCGGGGGTGTCATACGTCCCGACGAAAAAGATGAGATCACCGGGCTGTGCATTCGCCTTTGAAACCGGCGTACAGACGTTGTAAAGCCCTTGTGCGCCAAGCCGCCCGGTGTTCACAAGCCCGCTGTTCGTGAGAACATAGCTGACAAAGCCGGAGCAGTCAAAGGACGTGTCGGGATTGGAGCCGCCCCACACATACGGATAGCCGAGATACTTTTCCGCCTCGGTGATCAGTGTCGCAAACTTCTCGTCGTTCAGGTATTCCGGGTTGACATCGTAGTCGGCGGGAGGATTTGTGATGTACTTGTCCACATAGGGAGAATCACCGAACAGATCCTCGCGGTTGCCCAGCACCGACATATACGTTGCGTACATGGAAAGCTGTTCCTGAGACATGATGTAGACCGGGACGTGGGAGAGATTGAAGTTTTCGAGCTTCACGTTGCAGATGTAGTAGTCATACGGGACGCGATAGGTTTCCGTGTGCGTGTTGCCGTCTGCATCCGTCCATGTGTCGGTCTCCGTGCGGTATCTGGTTTCGACGATAACCTCTTCGGTGAGGATGTACTGCTTTTCAAACAGCATTTGGAGCGTACCCTGCACCTCATCCAGCGTGAACTCGCCCTCGTGGAGAGCCGAGAGAATGGAGATCAGCACATAGGGGTCATGCTCAATATCATCCAGATCGAAGTGATATTCGTCATAGTCATGAGTGCCTTCATAGTTATCCAGATAGCTTTGCAGCTCTTGCTCCATCCGGCAATACTGCGCTTCCGCGCCCAGCATCGCGTCATCCTCACTGAGATAAGAGGAAGCGATAACCGTCGAGCCGGTAGAAGTAAGCATCGAACACGAGCTGATTCCGGCACCGAGCAAAACGAGAAGGGCAATTCCGACGCCGATCCAGATAAAGACCTTCTTGTTCTTCTCAAAGAACTCCTTGATCTTGTCGGACGCCTTCTCACCGAGCTTCTTGCCGGTATTCTTTGTGGCAGTCCCGGCGGTCTGAGACCCGGCATTTCGAGCGGCGGCATATTCCTTCTTGATGCTCTGCTTCTGGTAGTGCTTGTTCATGTTCTGCTTCTTCATCTCAGGATGCTCCTGCTGATTTCTCTCATATTGGAGCTTGGCGTCAGCTACATCCGCCTTGTGTTCCAGCTTGGAAACCTTCTCATAGGGCTTGTTGACGCTTTTTTCTCTGTGATGACTGAAATGCCGAGCGGCAGTCTCAGCGGCAATCTCTGTTTTATGCGCCGCCTCAACCGCCGAGTTTTCCTGCTCGACCTCATGGATTTTGCCGTGAATGCCGGAAGCAAGGGTGTCACCGACCTTGCGGACGGTTTTATCCGCTTCAAATTGCAGCTTGCCTTTGCCCTTTGGTTTTTTCAGCTCATCCTCAAAATGAAGGCGGGTTTTGCCCTTACCGCTCTCTTCATCAAAAACGCGCTCCTTCTTGAGAACCTTGTGCGTGGGTAGCTTCTCGCGGGCAGCGTCCAGACGCTCATGCGCCTTTTCGGACTTCCTTTCGAGCTTCTGCATCCGCTTCGTGGGCGGGACGGCATCGTCCGAGAGCGGCTTTGCAGAGGCAGTCTCCGCCGCTTGAGTGAGAACGGCATCTGCATCAACGGCTTCAACCGCAGAGGTCTTGCGCAGCTTGTGGGTGACAACCGTTTCGGCAATCACCGTGCCGGTATGCGAAGAAACGCCGTGCTGCTCTAAAGTTGGAGGCTTGAACGGCGTTTCTGACGAAGGCAGCGGTTCGGATACATTCTGGGGTAGATTTTCTGCCCTTTTCTCTTCTGTGACGGACGTTTCCGAGGGCGGCTGAGTGTTATTATCCTCAGCGTGTTCCGCCTGAAACTGACGCTGTTGACGGCGCATCTGCACCTTTTTCTGTTCCTCTTGGGAAAGAGCTTCGGAAGGCACGGCTGTCTCAACCGGCTTGACCAGCTCTGCATCTTCCAGCCGTTTTGACACTCTCTGCCCGGTGCCAGCCGTCAGGTTTTCCTCAACCGCGCCCTCCCGCGTCATCCGCACGACTACCTTGTCGCGGGCTTTGAGTTCCGGTTCCTTGGGCATCAGATTTCACCTCCAATCCGCTTGTAGGCAAGCTCGGTGTATTCAGGGTTCAGCTCGATGCCGACGAAATGACACCCCATCTGCGCGGCAACCATGCCGGTTGTGCCGCTCCCCATAAAGGGGTCAAGCACAATGCCGCCTTCGGGACAACCGGCGAGAAGACAGGTTTCAACCAGCTTCGGAGGGTAGGCGGCATAATGACCGCCCTTGAAGGGGACGGTGTTGATCTTCCAGACATCGCGCTTGTTGCGGAGCGGATTGATGTCACAATCCTTGATCTCGCCATGCTCACGGGGGCGGTTGATGGACTGCGGCTGAGGCTGACCGGGAACGGGTTTGCCGTATTTGTTGCCGCCCTTCATGCCGCGCTTGAGGCGTTCTGCCGTTGCAGGGGCAATCGGCTCGGAGATTGCCTTGTAGTCAAAGAAATACTTCTTGGACTTTGAGAACAGGAAAATATGTTCATAGCAGCGGGCGCAGCGGTCTTTCACGCTCTCCGGCATGGGGTTATCCTTCATCCAGATGATGTCGTTGCGCAGATACCAGCCGGTATCGCGGAGGGCAAAAGCCAGCATCCACGGAATGCCGATCATGTCCTTCGGCTTGCAGCCCTCAACCTTGTTGTTGAGAGCCACAGCCTGACCGTTTCTGCCGTTGGGGTTCTTCGGATCAACAAAATCACCCTGATTGCCCTTTCCGGCGTAGGTGTCCGAGATGTTCAGCCAGAGCGTTCCATCCGGACGCAAAACGCGCCTGACTTCGGTAAACACTTCCGTCAGGCGCGAGATATATTCCTTCGGCGTTGTCTCTCTGCCGATCTGAGCCTCCATGCCGTAATCGCGGAGCGCGTAATACGGAGGGGACGTCACACAGCAATGAACGGTGTCATCGGGCAGAGTTTTCAGGATTTTAAGGCAATCGCCGGTATGAATGATGTCAAGTTGTATGGTGGTGTACCTCCTGTTCTGTTGGATTTGCGTTTCCGTTGAAATGTTGGCTGTAAAACCCGATAACATTTCAATGGGCATCAATCGGAGTAATACTCGTCCGGCTCGTAGTCCTCGTCTTCCATGAAGTCCTCGTCGAGATCGTCAATCTCGTCCGCCCAACGGTCGAAGATTTCCTCTGCTTCCTTCGCCGCGTCGCGGTAGAGGCTCAGGCGGTTCTTCTCAAAGGCGGCAAAGGCGGGGACGAACTTGCCGAACTCGCGGATTGCCTTCACATCCTGCGTGCGCATATCTGCAACGCTCTGAATGATTTCGGACATCGTGAGCAGATCGTCGATCATCAGCTCATACTCGCCCTTGGGGATAGAAACGGTTTCATCATCCGCCGCGTCAGCGAAGGGGGTATTCTCATAGTTGTTGCTGCACTCAGAAACATCAACATTGAAGTAAAAGCCGATCATATCCACGGCTACTTTGGTCATAATCTGACGCGCTTCCTTGACCTTTTCGTCGATGTCCTCCCTCACATGGAGGTAGGCGCGGTGATGCTTCTTGAGATCGCTTTCCAGTCGGATCAGATCGGTCAGCTCCCACAGAGCCTTAAACAGCGCGGAGGTGTTCTCTCCGTATTCGATAGCGTCCGCGTAGGGAATGGTAATCATCTTGTTGTTCATATTCAAAAATCCTCCTTAGTTCTGTACGGTTTCTTCTAAACGGGTGGTCATGATACGGTAGAGCTGGGTGTCCTTCGGGAAATCGTCCTTGAAGGGAACGATGGTCGAGCCGTAGAAGATCAGCCCCTCACCGGCATTGGAATTGGTGATGTAGTTCTGCTGGCTGGGCGAGATGTTCAGCGCCTTCGAGAGAATCTGCCGGTCGCCGGATGCCTGATTCAGAAGGTAGACAAAATCCGAGTTTTCAAAAATGTTCTCCACCTCACGGGAGGCAAGAAGATCCTTGACGTTCTGCGTGATTCCGGTCGGGATGCCGCCCCATTTTCTGAAACGCTTCCAGATTTCCACGCTGTACGCGGCGGTCTGTTCCTCTTTCAGCAAAAGGTGGAACTCGTCCATGTAGTAGCGCGTTGCCTTGTGCTGGGCGCGGTTGATGGTAACTCTGTTCCACACCTGATCCTGCACGATCAGCATACCGAGCTTCTTGAGCTGCTTGCCGAGTTCGCGGATGTCATAGCAGACGAAGCGATTGTTGACATCCACATTCGTTCTGTGATTGAAGACATTCAGAGAGCCGTGAACATAGATTTCGAGGGCGGTTGCGATGCGCTGTGCCTCCGGCTCCTTCTGATTCCTCAGAATGTTGTAGAGGTCTTCGAGGATTGGCATTTTCTCCGGCTGGGGGTCTGCAAGAAACTCCTGATAGACCATGCGAACACTGCGGTCAATGATGGTCTTCTCAACCGGCTGTAAGCCGTCCTTGCCGCCGACAATCAGCTCACACATGGAGAGGATGAAGTCGGATTTCAGCGTCAGCGGGTTTTCCTCTTCGGAGTAGTTCGTGTTGATGTCCAGCGGATTGATGTAATCCGTGCTGACCGGCGAAATGCGGATGACCTGACCACCGAGCTTCTGCACGAGGGGAAAATACTCGGCTTCGGGGTCGCAGACGATGATGTCATCCTCCGTGATGAGGAAGGCGTTCGTCATTTCACGCTTTGCGGAGAAGGACTTACCGGAACCGGGCGTACCCAAGATCAGTCCGTTGGGGTTTTTGAGCTGCTTGCGGTCAACCATGATCATGTTGTTGGACAGCGCATTCAGCCCGTAGTAGAGAGCTTCGCCGCCCTGAAAAAGCTCTGTCTCTTATACACATCTCCGAGCCCACGAGACCTCTCTACATCTCGTA
>ENA-UALT01000463-UALT01000463.1-human-gut-metagenome-genome-assembly--contig:-NODE-463-length-12066-cov-5.479227_pt1 | contig 12066 bp, 6 predicted proteins | sample MGYA00243704_ERZ654478 | MGnify/ENA primary metagenome ERZ654478 (study PRJEB26926, sample SAMN06164423) | human gut metagenome | biome: ENVO:00009003; feature: ENVO:2100002; material: ENVO:00002003...
CTACACACTGCATATCGTCGGCAGCGTCAGATGTGTATAAGAGACAGGTTTATGAAAAAGAGTAGCATTTGGAAATTGCTCTTCAGTGCATTGACCGTGTTCGCCGTGGCGGTGTTCGCGGGATGTACCGACGACAATGACGACATGGGCGCTCCCTATCTGAACGTCACGCCGGAGAACCTGACGTTCGATGCGGAGGGACAGCCCGCAGATGAGTACAACGGTACTTTTATCGTTGAAACGAACCGTCCCTGGCGTGCTATCGTCGAGGACGAACAGACTTGGGTGCGCCTTTCGGCTACCGAAGGCGAGGGCGATGCTGCCGTGACCGTTACGGTGCCCGCTTCGAACATCGGTCAGTCTGCCAAAGTGACTTTCGAGGTTTACAACTCCTACGGCGCATTGATTCAGAAGGATGTCAATGTACTTCAGGGCGAAGTGAAGCCTGCGACCGTTATTTACGGCAACAATTTCGATAAAACGCTTGCCGCGAAGGACGCGAACAATCGCTGGCCGTTCCTCGACCAGTCGGATGCTTGGCAGAATGCTACGGGCACGGGTATCGAGTCCGTAACTTATGCTTACAAGAATATGTCGGTACGCTCGTCGCAGAAAAACAGCGGCGGCTATGACGGAGCTTCGGGCCAGAACAAGATCTTCTTCGGTACGGCTCCCGCTAATTTCGACATAGATAACATTACGCTGCCTTCGGGCGAAACCAATTATCGGATTACTTTCGGTGCGAATTATTCGAAAAATAATGATGGTACTTACGATAATACTTTCAAACCCGAGTATTTCCACGTTTGGGTCGGAAACGGTACGACCTGGAAAGAGTTGAAATATGAGAAGATCGGCGGCAGCGACGAAACCGATCCTTATTGGATTCTGTTCAAGTCAGATTTTACGCTGAAAACGGCGCTGAAGGAGCTTTCGATCCGCTTTACTACCACGACGGGCGGTGAGGCTGCTAATTCCGCATTCTCGATCGACGATCTTTCGTTTACCAATGGCAACGGCGGTCAGGAGGTCGATCTCGAAGGCGGTGTGGTTCCGCCCGATCCGGGTGAGGCTACGGCCATTACCATTCCCGAGCTGATCGCACAGATGACTACTACGGAAGCTCCGGTGGATGCCAATGCAGATCGCTATCTGGACGCTGTGGTGATGAACGACGTGGCCGGTGCCAATTATACCTTCAACAACCTGATCCTCGCTACCGAGAATGCGACGGAGGCCGGTAACGGCATCACGCTCTACGGCAGTCAGGTAGAACCTTCGACGCTCGGTCTGAACAAGGGTGACAAGGTGCGCGTAACCCTTTATAAAGGACTTGCCAAGGTGGTAAATTACAGTGGTATGTACGAAGTGACGGGCGCTAAGGAAGCGACTTGGTGCAAGGTCGAGAAGACCGGTACGGTGACTTCGATTCCCACGGCGACGATCGCTGCTGCGGATCTGGCGAAATATCAGGGTATGGCCGTGACGATCGCCAATGCGTCGGTTGCCCAGGCAGGTGTTTGGGCGAGCGCCAGCGCACTCTCTTCGCATACTTTCACTGCCGATGGAGCCAATTTCACCGTATTCTGCAAGCAGAGCGATGAAAAGAACCCGAGCGTGTTCCTCGACGTACCTTTTAAGGCTGGTTCGGGCAATATCTCCGGTCTGGCTGCCGTATATAAGAATAATTCCCAGCTCGTTCCGCGCAATCTGGACGACGTGGCCGCTTTCAGCGACAGTTCGACCCCGATGATTACGGGGGTAACTCCGGCCAGCGTTTCGATTCCGGCTACTGGCGGAGACCAAGTTCTTACGGTTTCTGTACTCAACCAGGGTGACAACCAACTTAGTGTAAGCGGACTGACCCCTCCCCTGAGCGCTACGGTCGATGGCTTGACCGTGACGGTCACGGCCGAGGCCAACACCGGTACGTCGCCCGTTAATCAGACGCTGACAATTACCCTTGCCGGCAGTACCAAGACCGTGCCGGTTACGTTGCTCGGTACCGGCGGCGAAGGCAGTGGTACTTATACGCTGATCGACAATCTGTCGAACCTTACTGCTGGAACATTCCTTATGGCCGGATTCCGTGCCAAAGGTGAGGCTCAGTCCGGTTCTACTACAGAACCGAATCCTGCAGCAGAAGATTATTATGGAGTTTGGACCGGTGAAATGATAACCGGAAATGGTAAAACAGATTGCGAAACGCTTCAAATGACGTTTGCAAACGGGGAATTAACCAAGATAGATGCTAATGTGACTAATTCTCCTGCTGAAATGGAACTTGTCGCAGTTGATGGTAAGTCCAATACATATTATATCAAGTGTAACGGACAGTATTTGGCTTCCGGTTCCAAGAGCCGTTCATTGTCATTGGGAGCCGACCCTGCGGAATGGGTATTCTCAATGGTTGATAAAGACGGTGAGTCCCGGTTGGTTGCAGCAAATGGCGGTTGTTCGTTGCAGACGGTAGATAGTTCTTTCAAGACGATGATTCGTGGTTATCAGAGCGCTACGCAGGGTAAGCACGGAATTTATTTCTTCAAAAAGAATTAGTTTCTAATTTTGAAAATTCAAACTCTTGGAGGGATTATCCCCTCCAAGAGTTTGGTTTCTCGGATAGTTTTTATAGTTTACCGATGATGTCGATGTTCAGATATTGTGAGAAGGGATGGAAATGGCTGTTCCTGACGATGATTGCGCTCTCTGTCGTAGCTTGCGGCGACGATACGGACGATTTTTCGGGTTCTGCCGTATGGCGGACCTCTTCGACGGTCGGAGCTGCGGAGGGTTCGGCCGCCATACAGATTGAGGGACCTGTCGGCGCCGGATGGCGTGCCGAAATCAAGGACGGAGGTGCTTGGTGCTCGTTCAGGCTCAACGATCCGACGGTCCTCGTGAAGGAGGGCACCGTACAGAGTTCGAACATCAGCAATATCCTGGACGTCTATTACACGGCGAATACCGGGAGCGGGGAACGTTCGGCGACCATCGAATTCGAATTTTTCGGCGGTGAGCCGCAGGTGCTCGTGCTGACGCAGTTTTCGGCCTCTTCGACCAACGATCCCTACGATGAAGGTCATGCGAAGGCCTGGGCCGAATTGCCGGAAAAGCGAGTCGATGAGAATTTCGTTTACGTCAGCCACTTCGCTTCGCTCAATAACCGCACCGTGCGCAACTATTCGTTCTGCTACGACAAAACGCTCCATGTGGCGCATTGGGTGGCTTATCCGCTGCATTCGGTATATAGGGGGTCGATAGACCGTACCGACGATTTTCAGTACGATCCGAAGGTCGATTATTCCTGGCAGCCCAACCTCGCGGCCGGTTCCTATCGGGGCAGTTACGACCGGGGACATCAGCTCCCTTCGGCGGACCGTACGGCTACGCGGGAGTTGAATCTCCAGACGTTTTATGCGACCAATATGACGCCGCAGCTCAACCGGCTCAACCAGGATATGTGGGCCAATCTCGAAGCCAAGGTGCGTGCGCAGATATGCAACGACACGCTTTATGTGGTGACCGGTTGCTATTATGCCAATACCAATACGACGACGACCGACCGTGACGGGAAAGTTTGTCCGGTCCCGACGAATTATTTCAAGGTATTGCTTCGCACGCGCACCGGTACGACCGGTAAACGTATCGCGGATTGTTCGGCCGATGAATTGAAGGCGATCGGATTTTGGGTGGATCAGAAGAGCTACGGCGATATTCAGCCGCCTGCGTCCATTTGCATGAGCGTGGCGGAGATTGAAAAGAAGACCGGCTTTACGTTCTTTCCCAATATTCCCGAGTCGGCTGCGGAATCCGTAAAGGCACAAAACTCTCCGAGCCAATGGGGAATCCAAAACTAATTTGACTTATGAAAAAACGACTGATTTTTACAGGACTACTGGCCTTACTGTTCGCAGCCTGCTGTTTCGCGCAGAAACCGTACAAGGTGGTCTTTTACAACTTGGAGAACTTTTTCGATACGATCAACGATCCCGAGGTCAATGACGACGAATTCACGCCGGAAGGACCTAAAAAATGGAATTCTGTCAAGTATGCGAAGAAGTTGGGTAATACCGAAAAGGTGCTTTTCGACATTGCCGGTATCGATAAGGATTATCCGATCGTGATCGGCGTATCGGAGGTGGAGAACCGCTCGGTGCTCGAAGATATCATCGCTACGCCGAAGATGGCTCCGGGCAATTACCGGATTTCGCACTACGACTCTCCCGAAGCTCGCGGTGTGGACGTCGCTTTTATGTACCGTCCCGATGTCTTCAAGCTGGAGGGCAGCGCACCGATCCGCACGCAGATTCCTTCGCTTCCGAATTTCAAGACCCGCGATATTTCGACCATGTGGGGTACGATCGACGGCGAACCGTTCTTCTTCATGGTGGCTCACTGGCCTTCGCGTCTGGGCGGCAAGGACGCTTCGGAGTTCAAGCGTATCGCCGTCGGCGAGCAGATGCGCCGAATCGCCGACTCTGTCCTGAAGGTCAATCCCGCGACCAAGATCGTGGCGATGGGCGACTTCAACGACGATCCGACCGATCAGAGCATGCTCGAAGGATTGGGTGCCAAGCCCAAGACGAAGGAGCTTCAGCCGGGTGATTTCTTCAGTCCGTTCCACGCCGTGCTGCGTGCCGGTATGGGAACGCTGGCTTACGGCGACGCCTGGAATCTCTTCGACAATATCGTAGTGTCGGAAAACCTGGTCAATGCGAAGCCCGGCGAGTTGCGTCTGGTGCGGGCTCCGGGATCGAAGTACTACGGGAATGTCTTCAAGCGTAACTATATGATCCAGCGGGAGGGGCAGTTCAAAGGCTATCCTTTGCGCACGTACGTCGGAAACAATTTCCAGGGCGGTTACAGCGACCACTTCCCCGTTTATATCTACATCGGTAAATAAATACCTTAACTTGAAAGGATATGAAAATAAAAAGTTTACTAATTTTTGTATTTACCCTGATGTCGCTGACTGCGTTCGCTCAGAGCGGCGGTATCAAGGGTAAGGTCGTTTCCCGCGAGGGACGTGTCGCGGTGGACGGGGTGAAGGTTTCGGTCACTCCCGGTGAAATGACTGCCACGACCGACGGCCGAGGTGGTTTCGTGATCGAGAATGTCGAGCCCGGCGAATATACGTTGCAGTTCGAGGCTCCCGAATTCGAGCCTTTGACGCTCGTGGTGCGCGTGGACAAGATGGTGCGCGACATCAATACGGTGATTCTGGTCCCCGAAGTGCTTTCGACCGTAATGGACGATTCGATCTTCGCAGAGTTCGACACCGAGAGCGGCAACGATGCGCAGTCGCTGCCTTCGTCCCTTTCGGCTTCGAAGGACGTTTTTAACAACATCGCTTCCTACCGGTTCAGCGAGATGCGTTTCAACGTGCGTGGTTACGATTCGCAGTATTCGGACGTTTACCTGAACGGTATTCGCTTCAACGACGCTATGACGGGCTATACGCCCTGGTCGTTGTGGAGCGGTCTGAACGACGCTACGCGCAACCAGGAGATCACCAACGGTTCGGTCATGTCGGATTACGGCGTGGGTAGCATCGGCGGTACGACCAACATCAACGCCCGTGCTTCGCAGGTGCGCCAGGGCCTTCGCGTGAGTCTGGTGAACGCCAATTCGATGTATCGCTTCCGTGCCATGGTGACCTATGGCTCGGGTCTGCTGGACAACGGCTGGTCCTATGCGTTGTCGGTATCTACCCGTCAGGGCGGCAACTCCTACGTGGACGGCGTCTATTACAACTCCTACGGATATTTCGCTTCGGCCGAGAAGATTTTCAATTCGCGTCACCGGTTGGGCTTCACGATTATGGGTGCTCCCACCGAGCGCGGTGCGCAGCAGGCTTCCACGCAGGAGGCTTACGATCTGGTCGGCAACAACTATTACAACCCCAACTGGGGCTACCAGGACGGCAAGATGCGTAATGCGCGCGTGCGTAACAGCCACGAGCCGATCGCTATGATCAACTATACGTTCGATCCCAATGAGCATACCCAGTTCAACCTGGCCACTTCGTTCCGTTTCGGTAAGAACGGTTATTCGGCGCTGACGTGGTACGACGGTGCAGACCCCCGTCCCGATTATTACCGCTATATGCCGAGCTACAAGTTGCTGAACGCTACCGACCTGGAGGCCGCTTCGATGGCTGCGGCCAGTCTGGCGGATCAGTGGATGCGCAACGTGGGTAATATCCGCCACTTCGACTGGGACGAAATGTACCAGACCAACATGAATTTCCGCAATGCCGAGGATGAAGCGATATACGGTCCCGGCGCCCGTTCGAACTATATCATCGAGGAGCGCCATACCGACCAGTTGGACTGGAACCTCGCCGCGCAGATCAGCCGAATCTATAAGGATAACTCCCGTCTGACGGCCGGAGCCAACGTCCGCATCAACCGCACGTGGTACTACGACGAGGTGAAGGATCTGCTCGGCGGCGACTATTACGTGGACGTCGATAAATTCGCACAGCGCGACTTCGGCGATCCGATCATGGCGCAGAACGATATGGATTATTATAACCAGTACGGTCATGCAAGAGCCGTCAGAGAGGGCGACAAGTTCAGCTACAACTACAAGGCGCATCTGCGTTCCGGCGGTGTATGGGCTACTTATGCCACCCGTTTCGGCGGTTTCGGCATGAAGTTGGGCGCCGAGCTCGGCGGACTTTCGATGTGGCGCGAAGGTCTTTGGCGCAAGGGTCTCTTCCCGGATAATTCGAAGGGCAAATCGGAGAAACTCGAATATTTCGTATATAAGGCCAAAGGTAATTTCGACTATGTCATCAATGCCAACCATACTTTCGAACTCAACGCCGTGGCGATGCAGAATGCTCCTGCGTTCCAGTCGGCCTTCGTTTCGCCCCGTACGCGTAATTCGGTAACTCCGGGGCTTACGACGGAGAAGGTTTACGGCATCGACGCTTCGTACAACCTGCGTTACGGCGATTATAAACTCCGTGTTTCCGGTTATTATACGAAGGTGAACGACCGTTCGAAGGTGATCTCCTTCTACGATGACGTGCTGAAGACCTATACCAATTTCGCCTTGAGCGGTATCGACGAGCAGTATTTCGGTCTGGAAGTCGCCGCTTCGATTCCGATCTACAACGGTTTGTCTTTGAACGGTGCGATCAGTTGGGGTCAGTACACTTACACGTCGAATCCCAATTACGTGCAGATTGCCGACAACAGCGCCGAGCCGCTGAACTCCGGTACGGTCTATTGGAAGGATATGCGCGTGGAGAGCACTCCGCAGACGGCTATGAATATCGGTTTGTCGTACCGCGGTCCTCATAACATCTACGCATCGATCGATCTGAACTATTACAACAATATGTATCTGTCGATGAACCCGCTTTACCGTACGGACGAGGTGTTGTTGCCTACGATGACGGACGAACAGATCCGGGAGCTGCGCAGTCAGGAGAAGTTCGATTCGGCCTACACCTTGAGTGCGAGCATCGGTAAGAATTTCTACATTCAGCGTCGTTATACGCTCGGCTTCAGTTTGCAGGTGAATAACATCCTGAACAACCAAAATATCAAGACCGGCGGTTATGAGCAGATGCGTGTGCAGGGCATTAAGACCGGCAAGGAGATCACTTCCTACCAGAAGTTCGCTCCCAAGTATTTCTACCTGTTCGGCACGACTTACTACCTGAATGTCTATTTCCGTTTCTAACGGCTTAACGAATTAATATTGTGAAGAATATGAATAGAATAGCAACCATATTTCTGGCGGTGACAGCAAGTTTGTTCTTCGTCGGCTGTTATAACGATTTCGATACGCCGGCTCCTGCGAAGGTATGGACGGATGCGGACTTCAGCGACAGTAAAATCATTTCGATCAAGGAGCTGAAGGATATTTTCGAGGAGGCTTATCCCGGGACCAGCGGTATCGGCCAGTCGCTGACCATTACCGACGACCTGGTGATTCGGGGCAAAGTCATTTCCAGCGACCAGGCCGGTAACGTCTATAAGTCGATGTACCTGTACGATGAAAGCTGCCAGTCGGCCATTGAAATCAAAGTGACTTCGGGATATTACATTACCTATGCTCCCGGTCGCCTGGTTTATATCCGTTTGCAGGGTCTGGTGCTGGGAAATTACCGCACGATGCTCAGCGTGGGTGTCGCATCGACCAATTCCGATTATGCGAACGGTAACATGGAGGATCGCAATACCTTGGAAGAGCATGTCAAGCTCGGCGAATTGATCGGCTTGACGGCGGCCGATACTTTGGTGGTTACTCCCGCTTCCTATTCGACGCTGACGGATGAGTCGCTGGGGCGTTTGATCCGTTTCGAAGGGTTGGAAAGCAAGTTCGGCAAGGCCGGCTGGGGGTATAAAAATACATTCCCCAACTACTTCGCCAACAGTACCTCCTACGATGTGAATTCTCCGGGTTGGACCGATATCAACGATTGGGCTACCTGGGCGACGAAGCGGGTCGATGAGCTTACGCACGAGAGTACGTTCTATTATGGCTCTGCCTGGTTCACCTATGGCGACATCAACACCCTCGCAGGCAATTATGTCGTACGTTCGAGCGGTTATTGCCGTTTCCGTGACGAGAAAATACCTGCGGACGGTTCCGTGGTGAACATTACCGCGATCTATACCAAGTTTTCGCAGGGCAGCGATGCGACGGCGGCCTATCAGTTGTTGCTGAACAAGGCGTCCGACGTGGTCGTGACTTCGAAATAGCCGCAGTTTGCAGTTGAAATCGCCGGGCCTCATCTTTTTGATGAGGCCCGTTTTTTATTCTTTATGCGGTTGCGATTCCGCTCGTATTGTCCGCGAAGGAGCTGCCTCCGGTCTTATGAGGCGTAAATTTCAGGGAAGAGCAGTGCGCGGAAGTCGGAGCGCATGATCTTGTCCCGTTACTGTTTTTCCTGCCTGCCGGGGAGCCGGTTGCCGTATGTCCGAAAAAAGCAAGACATTGTTCGGATCGTTCTTTTGCTGCAAGTTGGCAGGCTGTCGCACCGGGGGACCTGCTGTCCGCATAATGCGATTCCGACTGCCGGGAAGGGGCAACGTGATCGGCAGAGAGCTGTCCGCAAACGGAAGAGCGTCGCCGAAACGGAGAATTCGATGCGAAGTGCGGAATCGGAAAGCATGGCGGGGTATGACATAACGTCGTTCGTGGAGTTTGGTTCCGCGTCTGTTTTCCGGAAACGGATACGATTCCTGTGCGTGGACGATCTTCCTGCATTGCAGATAGGAGCGGAAAAGGAAACATCCGTGAACAGGAGTCCGAAACCAAAGAAAACCCCCGAACCGGTGAGAGTTCGGGGGTAGTAGTGAATAAAACCTGTTATTGATGATTATTCATCTGTTTCGGGTTGAGCTTCGGGACGCATGGTGACCTGTATTACGTTGCCGCTGTCGAGGAGCTTCTTCGCCAGGTCGCGGATCTCGTCGTAAGTGATGCTGTTCAGGGTCTTTTCGTAGTCGGCGAGCAGATTCTGCTTGTGACGGTTGTAGTCGTCGATCAACCCGAACCAGGTGCCGTTATTTTCGAGCGTATTCTTGAATTGCTTGACCAAGTATTCGCGGGAGTCGTTGATGTCTTTGGCTTCCGGTCCTTCAGTCGCGATTTTCTCGATTTCATCGAAAACGATCGGCACGAGTTCGTCGGCCATCTCCTCGTTGGTGTCGAACTGTATTTGCAGGAGGGCCTGTTTTTCGGGACGATACGAGAGAGTATAGCTTACCTGTACTCCGTACGTGCCGCCTTTCTCCTCGCGGATGGATTTCAGGTAACGGTTGTTTAGAGCCATGTTGAGCAGCAACATGGTTTGCTTGTTGCGCAGCGTGTAGTCCGCATCGCTCGAGAAGAGCAGGAACTCCGAAACTTTCGGCTGCAGCATCGGGGTGCGGAAGTCGTTCACGACCTTGCCTTTGGCTGTGCGGAGTTTGTCGTCCGTGAACTTAAGCACGTGTTTCGAGGTGGGAATCGAACCGATATATTTCTCGACCAACGGCTTCAACGTTTCCAAATCCACGTTGCCTACGAAGGTGAACGTAAAGCTGTTCGCACCCGGGTAGAGCGTTTTGAAGGTTTTCGGCAGATTTTCGAACGAGATGCTTTCCAGGGCCTCGATCGTCAGCGGCTGCTGACGCGGATTGTCGCTGTAAAGCGTTTTGATCGTTTCTATCTGCATGATGTAGTCGGGATTCGAGGTCAGGTTCTGGACGTATGCCTTGTAGCTGTCCATCGTCGTGTTGAAATCCTCCTCCGAGAAGCGGGGACTTGTGAAGTTCTGGTAGAGCAGTTGGAGCATCGTTTCGATGTCTTTGGGCGAGCAGTAACCGCTCATACCGTTGCTGTAGTTATTGACGTACAGGTTGATTCCGGCTTTCTTGCCTGCGAGCTGCTTGTTCAGTTCGATTGCAGAGAATTTGCCCACCCCCGACTGGGCCGCGATGACCGGAAGGAATTCACCCTCCTTCACCTCAGTATCGGCAAGCTGCGACATCCCGCCGTCAGCCTGTACCTGCAGCAGGACTTCGTCCGCCTTGAGTTGGGTCGGTTTGACGATGATCTTCACACCGTTCTTGAGAATCCATTCGGTCGTTCCGAGATCCTCGTTGTATGCGGTCTTTTTCACGGGCGAGCCTTTCAGCTTGATATCTGCGGGGATCAGAGGCTCGCTGACGGTATTGTCCTGGTAAGCCTCGACGTCGGATGCCATGACCTCGCTGCGGATGGCCAGAAGTTCGGCTTCGGTCGGCTCGGTCAGTCCCTCTTTCTTCGGTACTTCGACGGTGATAACCTGGTTTTCAGGTGTCAGAAGTTGTTTTACCCAAGCATTCACATCGTCGAGGGTCAATGCTTCGAGGTATTGTTTGTCGAGGTTGTACTGCGTTTCGGCATCTGCCATAGCGGTATTTTTCTTGTAATTCGCCAGGTAGGTTTGAACATATTGTCCGTTCGTAAGGTCGTTCCGATTGGCATAGGTAGCCTCGGCCTGACGCAGGAATTCAGCTTTCGTACGATCGAATTCGCTCTGTGTAAAGCCGTAACGCTTCATCTTTTCCATCTCTTCGAGGATAGCTTTGTAACCGCAGAGCAACTCTCCGTCTCGAGTTTGTACGGCGACCATCGTGAGATCTTGGGTCGGATTCACTCCCAGTATGTTGCCTGAATCCATCCCGGCACTCAGGAACGGAGCATCGGGCTGCATGGCGATTTCATTCATACGGTCGTTCGCCATGGCACTTGTGTAGGAGTTGAGTACATCGTACATTTGGCTAATTATCAGGTTGTTGTATTGCTTGGGGAGAGCGGGTCGTTTGATGAAGAGCTGCATGACCGAAGCCGTCATTTCGGGATCGGAAAAGATGCTGACGATGGGTTCTTCGTTTTCAGGAACTAGGTAAGCCTCTTTCTGCGGGGCATCTGCAGGGGAAACCGGAATATCCGCCATCAGGGTTTTGATCTTGTTTTCGATCCGATCGACGTCGATATCGCCGACTATGACGATCGCCTGGTATTCCGGGCGATACCACGTTTTGTAGAAGTCGTACAAGGCTTTATGGTCGAAACTCTTCAGACCGTCCAGATAGCCGATTACGTTGCGGTGCTCGTATTTCGAGCCTCTGTTGACGGCGGCGTTGCGTCGTACCATGGCGCGCCATCCAGCTCCGTCGCGGGTGCGCAGCTCCTCCATGATTACGCCGCGTTCGTTGTTGATCTCCTGAGGCTCCAGACTGATGAACTGCGACCAGTCGTGCAGGATCAGCAGTGCGGTGTCGATCGTCGCAGGGTTTGCTGTGGGCACATTGTCCAGGTTGTAGCATGTTTCATCGTAAGAGGTGTAGGCATTCAGGTCCGCACCGAATTTGACGCCGTTACGCTCCAGATATTCTATCATCTTTTTGCCCGGCAGGTTCTTGGTGCCGTTGAAGGCCATGTGTTCGAGGAAGTGGGCGAGGCCCTGTTGGGAATCTTCCTCCTGGACAGCTCCTACGTGGTGGAAAATGTAGAAAGATGCCCTGTCTCTTATACACATCTGACGCTGCCGACGATATGCAGTGTGTAGAT
>ENA-UALT01000475-UALT01000475.1-human-gut-metagenome-genome-assembly--contig:-NODE-475-length-11745-cov-9.943370_pt1 | contig 11745 bp, 9 predicted proteins | sample MGYA00243704_ERZ654478 | MGnify/ENA primary metagenome ERZ654478 (study PRJEB26926, sample SAMN06164423) | human gut metagenome | biome: ENVO:00009003; feature: ENVO:2100002; material: ENVO:00002003...
GCATATCGTCGGCAGCGTCAGATGTGTATAAGAGACAGATACTAAATAATAAAAGAGACACCACCCAGTGCCACTGCCATGGCGCACTCACATATACACACAAAATACCCTGCCGTATCGCCTGTGATGCCGCCAAGCTCCTTTTTTGTTTTCACATAATAATACCAAAAGCTAAGTGCTGCCACAATAATCATGGCCACCGCATAAGGCAGTGACACAATGAGTAAAACAGCCATACACAGTGCAAGCTGGATGTATAGTGCTACCCTGACTATCGTTCTGTGTGCAGTGTCCGCAAACATAAATAACAGTCCATCGCTTTTTGCCGATTTAAATGACACAACAGCTATCCCGCTTAAGCATCTTGTGATGAAAAAGCCTGCACAAAAAACAATAAATGCTTTATCATCCATTATCTGAGAAAAAGCTCCCATGAATAATAATCCGTAGGCTGCAGGCATTATAACGGCAAACGCTCCTATATGTGAATCCTTAAGTATTGCAAGCTTTTCCTCCCGCGGTTTGTATGAATGAAACGCATCCATTGTATCCATAAAACCATCTATGTGAAATCCTCCCGTAACCGCTATCGGAATGAGTGCGCCTATGCATACATAGCAGATATCCGCTACTCCAAAATGAGAGTATATATATCTCCAAAGCATAAGAAGCAGTCCAATCACAGCTCCTATCCACGGAAAGAATACCAGCATGTACTTCATGTCATCATCATTCCATTTAAATTGTGGCATAGGTATCTTTGAATACATGGAAAAAGATACTATGCACGACCTTATTAACTTCATAATACACTTAACCTCCACACTGCTTCACTTAACCGTCACCGGAATGCCTGCAACCACCTCAACGACACGCTCTGCCATCGCAGCAAGCCCTCTGTTTACAATTCCCATTGCCTTTATGTAATTCATCGTTGATTCATCATAGCTGACTCCGTCTTCAAATACATTGTTTGTCACAATTACAAGCTCAGCAACATTTTCACTTAAAATACTTACCTCTTTTAACACCTTTTTACTCACATGGCTGATTTGAGCAGTCTCATAATCCTTCATATTTTCAGGGCCATCCAAAGCCTCTTTTTCAGCTTCGGTAGCCTGTATACCGGAAGCATCTACAGGTGGAAACATCTCATTTGCCACAAGGTTTGACATACACTCAAGCAGTGCTGACCGCCCGGTTTTTAAACTGCTTTCTGATTGCAGCTTAGAAACCGTATTTTGGATATCCCGAGGCTGTTCTATAGTAATAAAGCCTTTTCCGGCACGAAGTCTTCTGTGCCTGTCTATCTTCTGCTGTCCCTCATCATCAAATACCTGCATGGTGGCAATGTAATATTTTTCTTTGCATCCTTTTTCATTTGACACGTGACAAATATACTTTTCTGCATATGCTGATTTGCCGCTGCCGCTGCCGCCTGTTATAAGTGTAATCATCTATACGTACCTCTCATACTGTGATACCGAGATATCGTCGAAGGTTGTCCGGCCTTTGTATACGCTAAGTGCCATATCCAAAAGCGCAAACATCATCACGGCACCTGTTCCCTCTCCAAGCGCAAGAGATGCTCTTATGACCGGCTTTACGGAAAGTGCCTCACACAAAAGCGCCACGGCAGGCTCCCTGCCCTCATGTGATGGAATGATAAAATCAGTAACTCCGGAAATAAGCCTTTCTGCTGCCAACGCAGAAACCATGCTTATCACACCGTCCAGCACAACAGGAATATGGTATAATGCACCGCCTATACACACTCCGACAAGTCCTGCAATATCAAGTCCTCCGACTGTCATAAGTATCTCAAAGGTGTCCTTATTATATAAATCATACTTTTCTATTGCGCTTTCAATTACACGGATTTTTTTCTCAAGCCCACTGTCGTTTAGGCCTGCTCCTCTTCCTGTCACTGTGGCCACATCGCACCTTAGCATGGCGGCTGCCATTGCCGCGCTTGTGGTGGTGTTTCCTATACCCATCTCACCGGTTGCAATAATTCTGCAGCTGTCTGCCTTACACCCACGCACTATTTCTATACCTGCTGCAATCGCTTCAAGTGTCTCAGCCCTTGTCATGGCAGGCTCTTTTGCAAAGTTTCTCGTACCCATGCGCACCTTTCTTTGAAGCAGCCCTTTAACACTCTCGTCACTGTTTATTCCTATATCCACAGGAATTGTATCAGCCCCTGCAGTCATTGCCATGCGTCCGACAGATGAAGCCTTCCTTGCCATGGATTTTGCAACTGCAAGTGTCACCTCCTGTCCGGACTGGCTGATGCCCTCAGCGACCACACCATTATCCGCACACATCATTATGACAGCCTTTTTTGAGATATCTATATTTTCATCTCCCAAAACAGCACCGATTTTAGCCGTTAAAAACTCAAAATCACCCATGCCGTCGAGCGGCTTTGCCACCGAATCCCAGTTTGAACGGATTTTTTTGTACATTTTTGCATCAGGTGACGTTATTTTTAATTTTTTTAATTCTTTAACTGTAAAATGGTCAGAAATAATATTGTTTTCAATCATATCTTGCCTCACGAAGCATGCCGTACACTGCATCCATATCCAGATACTCCCTCAGTGTGTCCGCAAGCCTGTCATACTGTTTTTCCTTGAAGCTCTTATAGCTTACAATAGCGCTGTCATTCACATCAATGCCCTTTTTATCGGCAATATAATCCACTATCACTCTGGCGGCCTCTGCAGTATCAAAAATGCCATGGATATACGAGCCATACACATTTCTGCCATCAGATATGACATTATTTAACTCATTTTTCCTGTCAGCACAAGCCCCCTGCTCATCTGAAGCTGTGCTATATGCGCTCTTACCCATATGTATCTCATAGCCCAGAAAGTGACAGCCTGAAAGCCTGCTCAATACACCATCTACATGTGCTATTTCACCGCTTGTCTGAAGCCGTGTCTTGCTGTCTTTTAGAACGGTATCTATATGAAGAAGCTCCATGCCACGCATATATCCTCCCTCCTCAACACCGTCGGGGTCGGCTATTGAAGTCCCAAGCATCTGATAGCCTCCGCATATTCCAAAAACCGGAATCTCACAGGAGAGCTTTTTGACAGCGGCCTCAAGTCCGTTTTGTCTCATCCACAAAAGATCCCCCATCGTATTCTTGCTTCCCGGCAGAAATACTATATCCGGATGACTCAGCTCATTTACTGTTGACACATACCGCACTGTTACCTCGGACATCTGCTCAAAAACATTGAAATCCGTGAAATTTGATATTCTCGGATATCTGATGACCGCTATATCAATAAGCCCATCTGTCTTTTTGTCAAAGCGCTCTGTCAGGCTGTCCTCATCCTCAAGCTGTACATCCATATATGGCACCACTCCGGTGACAGGCACCCCGCCTCTCTCCTCAAGCATCTGTATCCCCGGGTCAAGGATCGTCTTGTCTCCACGGAATTTATTGATAATAAGCCCGCAGACACGATTCTTTTCCTCATCGGTTAAAAGCATAAGTGTGCCAAGCAGCTGCGCAAAAACGCCACCTCTGTCGATATCACCCACGAGCAGCACCGGTGCATCCACCATATGCGCAAGCCCCATGTTTACAATATCATTTTCCTTCAGATTTATCTCCGCCGGGCTTCCGGCGCCCTCAATCACTATGATATCCGCATACTCCTCAAGCTTTTTAAATGCCTTTTTTATATCCGGTATGAGAGTTTTCTTGTATGCAAAATACTCTCTCGCCGGCATGTTCTTAAGCACCCTTCCGTTTACAATCACCTGTGAGCCTGTATTATTTGTAGGCTTTAAAAGAATAGGATTCATACACACCATAGGCTTAATGCCTGCTGCCTCAGCCTGCATCACCTGGGCCCGTCCCATCTCAAGTCCTTCGTCTGTTATATAAGAGTTGAGCGCCATGTTCTGTGATTTAAACGGTGCCACCCTGTATCCGTCCTGTCTGAAAATACGGCACAAGCCCGCGACAAGAAAGCTCTTGCCTGAATTGGACATTGTACCCTGTACCATAATTACCTTTGCCATATATATACCTGCTGTCTGAATTTATGTGGTAGTCTGTTGCTTTATCATGAATATTAAACTGGAGTGTGAACAGTAACTTCCTTAAAGCTGTGTCAATTGTTCCTCCAGAAAAGGAATTTTTATAATTTTTCCTGTAGAGACTGCATACTCATAAAGTCTGCTATTAAACTGCTCATACGTGCCAAACTCTGTTCTGTCACATATAACGCCCTCGCATGCATCAATAAGCTCCTTTGCCTTTTCAATAAGGGCATCGTCTACAGGCTCAAAGCTTCTTGCGCTGACAATCTCAGCAGAAAGCGCCTTTGCCGCAGGATAATCCAGATCATTTTCATAGATGATTCCTGTCGCAAACGGGATACCCTTTCGCTGTAAGCTCCTGAAGCTTTTTCTGCCCAGGCCCCCTCCTGCTATGACAAATATCCTCGCCCTTCCATCCGGTTTTTCCAGCTCTAAATCCTCTCCTGTTTCGTCAAAGCTTCCTGCCGTAATTCCAAAAAGCCCTGAAACATATTGGTCAGTAAATACCTCCTCGGGAGTTCCGTATCTGTCCACATATCTGCCATCTATACACAAAATATGGTCTGACACACGCTTTGCCATATCAAGCTCATGGAGCGACATGATAACCGTAAGATTCTTCTGTCTTTTAAGCCTTTGGAGTATTGATAAAAACTCAAGCTTGTACTTTATATCAAGATATGAGGTAGGCTCGTCTAACACTATAATCTCCGGCTGCTGACATATAGCCCGTGACAGCATAACCCGCTGTCTTTGTCCATCGCTTATCTTTGTAAAATCCTTATCTTTTATCTGTGATACATTGACCAGCTCCATCGCCTCATCCACAGCCTTTTTGTCCTCATCCGAAAGTACTCCGAACCGGCCTGTGTATGGGTATCTGCCGGTCGCAACCACATCATAGCAGGTCATAAGCTCCGTCTTTAGCTTATCGGTGAGCACAACAGCCATTTTCTTTGCAAATTCATTGCCATTCATCGTCACTACATCACTTTTATCAAGATATATCGTACCGCTCACAAGCGAAAGCTGTCTTGCAATACTTTTTAAAATAGTCGATTTACCGGCACCGTTTGGCCCGATTAATGTGAGAATCTCTCCCCTTTTCAAGGAAAAATCAATATTTTCAATAAGCGGCCTGTTATCATATCCAACAGCCAGCTTTTGTGCAGTAAAATAATATTCCATCAGACATTTTTCTCCTTGCTGCGTCTTATCATGATAAACAGCACTACCGGTGCACCAAATACTGCCGTAACCGTGCTGATACTAAGCTCCGTAGGCGCAAACATCATCCTCGCAAGCAAATCACAAAACAGGCAGAACACCGCTCCCCCAAGGAAGCAGGCCGGTATCATATATATAGGCTTTGTGCTCTTTAGCATGCTTTTTACTATGTGTGGCACGGCTATTCCGACAAACGATATCGGTCCCGCAAACGCCACTATACATGCGGAAAGCAGACTTGAAAGCAATACCAGAAGCACCCGGATACGCTTTATGTTTACACCCAGATTTACGGCATATGACTCTCCGAGCTGATATGCCATAAGGGGCTTTGACATGAGAAAAACAAAGATAAATGTGATTCCCACCACAATGCTCATCACCCCAACGCTGTCCCAGGTCATGCCCGAAAAGCTTCCCCTTGACCAGTTATGCAGGTTTACTATATCGGAATCATCTGCAAATGTCACCACAAACTCAGTCACCGCAGAGCATATGTAGCCAATCATGACACCGCTCACCACAAGCATTGACATGCTGCTTACCTTTCTTGAAATGATAAGCACAAAGCCCATTGAAAGCATTGCTCCCAAAAACGCTGCTGCAATCATGGCTAGTGAGCTCACACGTATAGCATTTCCAAGTAAAAATACCATAACAAGTGCCACAATCATCTTAGCTCCCGATGATATGCCAAGCACAAAAGGTCCCGCGATTGGATTATGAAAAAAAGTCTGCAAAAGATATCCTGCAAGCGCTAACGCCCCACCCAGTATCATCGCTGCGATAGCTCTTGGCATGCGGATATCCCACACAATACGTCCTACCCTGTCTGAGTGGTCATAAAGTGTTGCAAATGCAGCCTTAAACGATATGTGTACAGTTCCTATGCACACATTCATGATAAGCAATATAATAATTAAGATTATAAGAATAATAAATGTTGTAAAACACCTTATTTTTCTGGTTTTTTCCATGTTGTAGCTCCGCTTTTTATCTTTTTGTGCTATTGATTTTCCTGTTGAGCTTAAACAGATATTTCATGCCGCTGTCGGGTGCACCTGTAATCATCGAATGCATATCATCAATCATATACCCGATGGACATAGACTGCTGATACATATCGTTCGTGGTGCAAAATACATTGCCGTCTTTGACTGCCCTAAAATCAGCAAGCACCGGGCACTTATCCAAAAGCTCATTCAGATTCTTCACACCGCCGTCTATTGCACTGTTATATATCAGATAGTCAGCATCTATTGCTCCATTGTAAAAATCCTCTAGCTGCATATTCATGGTTGACCTGCCTGTATCGTCGTCATTTGATGCATCAAAAATATATTTTCCGCCAGCAAGCGAAATCATCTTTGGCACATAATCTGTGCTTTTGCGCACCTGAACCTGTCCATTGGACGTGATATAGAAAAATGCAACTGTCGGTCTGCTATCAGCATTTGCAGCAGTATCTGTCTTTGCGATGCGATTTACAATATCCACCTGCTCATTAAAGAGCTCATCGGCCTTTTCATCCCGGTCTGTGAGTGCTCCGAAAAACTTCACCCACTCCACTCTTCCGAGCGGCTCCTCCTCATAGCTTGAGTACTCGATTATTGAAGGGATATCAAAGCTTTTAAGCTTTTCCGTTACCTGCGGTGAATGAGTAATCATAGTATTTTCTATGGCAAGAGAACAGTTTTCTGACACCAAAAGCTCATAATCGGGTTTTGAGTATTTGCCGGCATATAGCATTCTGCCACTTTCAAGAGCCTTTCTTGCACTGTCAATGTACCAGCCATCACTGTCAAGCCCCGAAAATTTAATAGTGTCCACTGCATCAAGCTTGTCAAACATATCCATCACACCTGATGCGACCAGATACAAATCACTTACAGGCTCCTTCAATACAATGATATCCTTGTCAATATCCTTTGGAGTCTTTCTGCCCTTTGGCACGGTAAGTATTTGGGTACCGTCCTTTGTAGTAAGTATCTTGTATCCACCCTCATAATAGTCAACAGAAAAATTCTTTGCATATAAAAGCTTCATACTGCTCTTATATATAAGACCGTTTTGTGCCTCTGCCTCAGCCTTCGATTCGGTATTCCCTGAATCGGAAGAAGGACTGTCACAGCCTGACAGCCAGAACAGTCCTATAATTGATATCAATATATATATAATTATCTTTTTTCTTCCATGCATAGCTTAATTATTCTCCATCCTCACCAAGCACCTCTGTAGCAGAATCTGAATGGAAGGTGAGTGTGTACTCAACCTCGTGCGGCTTGCTCATAGCAACTGTATCTCCGATAACCTGCATAGGTGTATCAAGCTTAACCGGAATTTCAAATACAGAATTACCGTCTGTATTTACAGGCATGTATTTCTGTCCGTCAACTATCATATAGTCATAGTTTGGACTGCTCCACTGCACTGTTGCAGTAGCGGCTCCACCGCTTATAGTCACCTCAGCCGGTGATGCAATGCTCGCCTTACCGCTTCCGCCCTCGAAATCGAGATTGATATTGTATGTTCCGTCAGGAATCTCTTTTCCTGCACTCTCAGATACGCTTGCATCTGCGTCCGCAGGTGTGGCATTTGAAACCTTTACCTTGTGGTCATACCATTTGCCCTTTGTACCGATAAGTGCAAGGTCAAATTCCTCATCCAAAACAGGAACCGGTATATCAAACGCATTGACCTCCTCAGTTGTGCCATCGCCATAATCGACAGTCTCGACAGTTGGCTCTAAAAGCTCAGCCTTGTCCTTTGAGGCATCCTTTGCTGTTCCCAAAAAGAGATTTACAATATGTGTGGATGTAAGAGCAACATGTATTGTTGCCTTGCCATCCTTCACTGTGAGTGTACCTTTGTTGTCATATGCATCATTCACATGAAACATTGAGCTGTCTGTAGTAAACTCTGCTGTATATGTACCATCTGAAAGTGCTATCTTTTCTGTTTTTTCAGCCTTTTTTGTGCTCTCTGTCGCATCCTGCACTGCTTTTTTGCTTTCTGTTTCAGCTTTTGCATTCTTATTACCGCAGGCTGCCAGGCTCATGGCACAAACCAGTGTCATTGCAACGATATAAGTAAACTTGTTTCTGAATAATTTTCTCATGTCTGATATACTGCTCCTGTTATTTTATAGCTTCCCCACTATACATTTAAGTAACTGCTACTTGCTCATAGCAGCCGCTGTATGCTCAACATAAAGCTTCTGGATACCCTCAATCTCACCAAGTCCGTTAATCTGTGTATCGATTTTATCGAACTTTCCTGATGCCTTAAACTGTGAAAGCCATGAATCATCATCACTTCCTGCCATATCATTGTTGGCATGGTCTCCTGCAACAACCATAAGCGGACGAAGAATGACGTTCTTGTAGCCAGCGGCTGACACCTTCTCAATGACAGACTCACATGATGTATCCTCCGGCTCACCCTCTACAGTTCCGATAAATACGTTTTCATAACCCAAATCTGTCATCTGGCTCTGCATCTGGCTGTATGAAATCTTTGCTGTATGGCTTGTTCCATGTCCCATAAATACAAATGCTGTGCCCTCTTCCTTTGCAGCATCAAGGCTGTCATAGCCTGCCTTTTCCACTGCTTCCTCTGTAAGAATTTCTGCAACGGCCTTTTTATCCTCATTTACAACTGTTGCATCACTTCCAACCTCACCGAGGAGTGGCTCTGCAATCTTTACAGACTCAAATTTATCCTTATACTTCTCTACAGCCTCTGAAAGCTCATCATACTCTGCGCCATGCATCAGGTGTGTAGGCTGTACCACAAGATTCTTTACACCATTTTTGACTGCACGCTCAAGTGCCTGATCCATATTGTCAATCTTCTCGTCATCTCTTGCCTGTACATGATTGATGATAATCTGTGCTGTGAAGGCTCTTCTGACTGACCAGTCAGGATTTGCAGCTGCTATTGCATCCTCCACACCCTTGATATCAGCCACACGGCTGTCGTTGAAGGATGTACCAAAGCTTACTACAAGGATCTCGTTCTCGCCGATATCATCCTGGTTTCTCGGATCATCCTTTGAAGCATCGCCTGTATCTCTGCCGAAATAGTCAGGATCAGCATTTTCTCCCTCTACAAGCTCCTTCTGTGCGTCTGTGAGCTTGTCCCAGGCCTCCTTAGCCTCCTTGCACTGCTTGTCTGTATCATCTGTTCTCTCCTGCACGTAGATTGCATCGATTAAATCTGCCACATGCATTGCTGCCTCCTGATCTGCGTTTGCGCTTGTCCCACTCTCTGAAGTCTTAGATGCCTGTGTATCATTCTTTGCATCATCTGCATTGCTGCCACAGCCGGTCACTGCTGTCATAGCCATAACTGCTGCCATCAGTACTACTACTAATTTCTTTTTCATGTTTTCTCCTTTTCATTCTCCTTGCAGCTATTAAGCTGCACATGTTTTAAATATGTAAGACGAAAACATTTAAAGCGTCAAAAATAAAAGCTCTTTGTACTATTATGTCAAAGAGCTATACATGTCAAAATCCTTCTAACACAGACTATACGGCTATCATAACCTTGTCTGTAATTATAATTATTTCATCACGTACAGCCAGTTACTCGTGGCTTGAAACACTATTGTTTCCGTACAACACAAAGGCAGGTATCCCGGCTTATATATCATTGCTTCGGCCGTCTTCCCGGTTGCCCAGTGACTTATTGGCCGTCACTCCTTAATTACGGTGACGAGTTCGTACAGGATTTGCACCTGTTTCCCTTTTCACCGGAGCCAGCTTCACATCGCCTGTCATAAATCAGATTCAAATGCTTGTCTGCTCCGACACCTTTATGCTACATATTCAGTTTCTTCGTGCGTTGCTTACGCAATCGCTTGGATTATTATATTACAACTTGTAACATTATTCAACAAATTTTTATCAGACGCTTTACAGTCACATTTACAAAAGCGGTGCAAAAAGCTGCAAAATACTCTGCAACAGCCTGCCTGCAAATGAGATATCATTTGCGCTTTCCTCATACACCTCCTCTGAAACCGCAAACGTCTCTATCGCATCCTCTTTTATTTTTCCGATGCACTGAGTCCTGTACATGTATACAAAATCCTCAAAATTCCAGTACATGCTCCTGAAATCCAGATTGCATGTGCCAACTATCGCAGTATCATCATCTGCCACTATACACTTTGAATGTATAAAGCCAGGTGTGTATAGATATATCCTTACCCCAGCCTCGATAAGAGGTCTGAAATTGGCTTTTGTCTGCAGATAAATGAGCTTTTTATCGGGAATCTTAGGTACAACAATACGCACATCAACACCTGACCTGGCTGCCGATATCATAGCATGTGACAGCTCCGTTCCAAGTATCAGATATGGGGTAAAAATATAAACATATTTTTTAGCTCTTGAGATGATACTCACATAAAGATTCTCTCCTACATCATCATGCTCAAGTGGAGAATCGCAAAACGGCTGGACAAAACCGCTTTTCTCTGACTGGCTGAAGGTATTGTGTGGATTCAGATATTCATCATGCACAGCATTGTCCTTATTGATATAATTCCACATCTCAAGGAACATCGTTGTGAAACTGTTTACACACTCTCCCTCCACACGGATACCGGCATCCTTCCAATAACCAAACCTGATTTTTTTGTTGATATACTCATCTGCTATATTGTAACCACCGGTATGCGCCACACGTCCGTCTACTACCAGTATCTTCCTATGATCCCTGTCATTCATAATTACTGAAAGCATGGGCTTATATGGATTGAAGCGTCTGGTCTGTATTCCGATGCTCTCCATCTCCTTTATAAAATGTGGCGGAATGGCATTTATGCTGCCAAAATCATCATATATGATTCTCACCACAACTCCATGCTTTACCTTTTCTTTGAGTATATCAAGTATCTGATCAAGCATAACGCCACTGCCGATTATGAAATACTCCATAAATATAAACTTTTCAGCTGACCTTAAATCTTTTAAAATGCTTCCAAAAGCCTCTTCACCTGATTTAAAGTACTCTGTGCAGTCCTCCGCATACAGTGGATATTTCTGATTTTGAGTAATAAGCCTGCTTTGTCTGTATGCATCCATATCTGTCAGTCTGAGTGTCTCATTTAGCAGCTCGTTTTCAGGCCGAAGCGGCGCATATGCTTCCACAATTCTCGCCATTCTTTTCTGTGTCTTCGACGTAAGCTCCGGTCTTCCGAAAAAGAAATAGCACGGAATACCAACGATTGGAACACTCAGTATCAAAAATATCCATGACATTTTTATATACATTTTCATCCGCCTGTTGACAATATAAAGCGAAAGCAATATGGCTGCCACATACAGCAGATCCTGAAACACCCTGCTGGCAACAGATGCCGTATAAAACAAAAAGAACCACCATATCATCCTGTCTCTTATACACATCTCCGAGCCCACGAGACCTCTCTACATCTCG